>Ga0265297_10006938_pt1 | contig 16038 bp, 19 predicted proteins | sample Munlanlwell13791_FD_192502 | JGI IMG/M metagenome (GOLD analysis project Ga0265297, IMG submission 192502) | Leachate microbial communities from a municipal landfill in Southern Ontario, Canada - Leachate well 137-91 | ecosystem: Engineered > Solid waste > Landfill > Unclassified | place... | reverse complement strand
GTTCAACTCCTGTTTTTTTGGTGGTCAAAAGCGCGGCAGCTGTGCCAATAAGGGCTCCCAAAAGAGCGCCTTTAAAAAATTCTTTTTTTCCCATAAATTTAAAATTAATTATTATAAAAACTATTTATTAACTATCTATTATTATTTTACCATAAATTAATAAATAAAAAAATCCCGTACTCTGTTTTGAAAACAAAATACGGGACAAGCCGTCAGGATTCTCCTTATCCTGCGGCTAACTGGCTTTACCTCCAGAGGTCGCGGATGTGGAAAAAGATAGATAGACCGGCAAGACCGAGTGCCGTCCACAACGCGATATTCGCGACAAAGAGCGTCCAGCCGGCGTGCGCCGCAAACCCAATGACAGCAGCCGATTGGAACCACATCTTTATCTTGCCCCAACCGTTGGATCTGACGTTCTTGCCGAGACGAATCTTAATCCACCGGCCGAATACGAGCAGCACCTCTAGGACCGCCGTGACAACGATGAGCGCGATTGGGAAATGCCCCCAACCGAAAATCAGAAGAATCCCCATGATCATTACTTTATCGGCGCAAGGATCAAGCCATGCGCCGGTCTTGCTCTCTTCTTTTCTGTGCCTAGCCAAAGGCCCATCCAACAAATCAAAAAGCACGGCCAGACTAAGAAGAAAAACAGCCACGGCGTTCCAGCCGACAGCGAGAGAAACTACTGCGAGCAGAGTAATCGGCACGCGAGCGAAAGAAAGATGGTTGGGCTTGATCCAGGGCGGGATTTGCCGCACGATCGGATTCAGTCGCCGATCTCCCCAGCTGAGTTTCCTCTCCTCCATCACACCCTCCCTCTTATAACCGCCAGACTCCTGTTCGTCCAGGGCTTTAATCTGTCCTATCACAACTAAAAAAAATACGCAAACAAAATACTCGCTTTGAGGCGAGTATTTAGTCGCGATTAAATATAATTATACTTGCGGCGGTGGAGAGGTCACGGTCGCTACCGGTGCTTTTTTAACTCGTAAAAATAAAGCTAAAATAGCAAGGCCGTAGCCAAGCCAAAACGTCCAAGCCTTAAAAATAGCCGGGTTAAACCGCATCGTAACAATGACGTCCAAAATTACGCCAACTGCGAGCCAAGAGACGCCATAAGCTAGTGCCAATCCATAGCTTTGGGGCTTCACATAACCGGCCAAAATGAATGAGATAATGCCGCTAATACCCGCTGTCACAATCTCCATCCAGATATAATCGTAAATTTTAAACCCAATAAAAATACAAACAATAACAAACATCAATATCCAAAGCAGGGCACCAAAACCAATGGCTTTTTTCCAATTTATAAATTCACCTCCTTCTTAATAAATTTAAACCAAAACCCCGGAAATCAATCCGGGGTAAATTTTTTTATTGCGCGAGCGGTAAGGCAGTCAGGTTGGTATTGCTGATTCCCAGACCCAACTCTCTCATAATTCTAAACGCGTCATCAGGCCGACCGAGATAATATTTTTTTCTGTCTTTCGGATAAATATAGTAAGCTTCGCCGTGCGACTCAACATCAAGTAAAATTTTTCCGACGACATGCGAAGGAAAATAAGTTGTTTTAGTGATAAAATCGTGCGTGGCGCCAAGGCCCAAAGTTCGCATCACATTGAAAGCGTCAGCCGGACGGCCGAGATAATATCCTTTCTGGTTACCCGGATAATAGTAGTATGCTTCCCCGTGTTTTTCCACCGCTAAAAAAATGTAGCCAATGTATCTCGCAAGACTTGCCGTGGAAGCTGAACCTCCGGATGTTCCACTCGTTGTTCCAGACGTGTTTGTTAAGGCCTTGCTTGTAATCTGCATTAAAACTTGACCAACCCAGCCAATTGTTCCGTCAGCCAATTCCACTTTATACCAACCATCAGTTTCACCAATAACCTTAATAACCGATCCTTTAACTACTGTTTTTAAAATTGTAGAACCTTCCATACACGGCTCGTTTCGGACATACGCGCTAATAACTACTTCGCCGTGCAAATTACGCTCGTAAATCGGATCACAGCCGCAGCACTCGCCGGCTAAAACTTGTGTCGCTGGCAGGAAACCAAGAACCAAAGCGGCTAAAGCCACAATAGAAAACGCCTGTTTTTTCATAATATTAAAAATTATGAGTTAGGTGAACGCTGATTAAATTTTACCATTCTTTATAACCAACGTCCATTTCTATTATAACGTTAATATACCCTTCTAAATTTCACGACAAAGACCGGCTCGTACTTATTTTCATGTTCATCAGTCACCTGAACTGTCTCACCCTTTACGTAAGTATTCAGAGCAAGATCTGAAAGCATTTCCATGTCAGTTTCCGTGTCTGCTTTCAAATTATCAAGTTCGGAAAATTCCGAAGAAAAATCCTGTCGTACATCCATTTCAATTTTTTTCTTTTTTTCGCGCAAATTTTTTAAATCTTCAACAATTTTTGCGTAGTCGGCGCTATTGACCAGCGCGTCTTTATATGCGGATCTTATTTCTTTTTGTTTCTTTTTTGTTTTTTGCACACGAAGCCAAACTTCTTGAAGGTTTGCCATAGAACTTTAATCTTAATTTTTTAATCAAAAAACCGGTTAGCTTTTCTCCGATTAACCGGATTAATACATTTTACTACAAATATCACAATTTATAAATATTTTTTCCAAACTCTCGGCCAAGGAAGTTCAATTGTTTCTGATTTTTCGCCCGTAGCTGTCTTGAAGGAAAGCGCCGCAGAAAAAAGAGCAATTGATTTATTGGGCAATGGTTCGCTCGCTCCGTATTTAAGATCGCCCAAAATTGGATAGCCGACCGAAGCGAGTTGCGCCCGGATTTGGTGCGCTCGGCCTGTTCCTAATTTTATTTTTAACAAAGTATTTTTCGCGCCTACTTTTATCACTTCCCAAAAAAGTTCTGCCTGTTTTGCGCCGGCTACTTCTTGCGGAAAAACTTCCACCATATTTTTCCTTTCATCTTTTTTTAGAAAACTTACAATCTCTCCTTTTGGCTCTTTCATTTTTCCGTCCACAACCGCGTAATAATATTTTTCCACGGCTCGCTCACGAAATTGTGCCGAAAGCCTTGAAGCGCCTTTACTTGTTTTTGCGAAAAGGACCACGCCGCCAACCGGACGATCAAGCCGATGAACTAATCCCAAAAAAACATTTCCTGGCTTTTTATATTTTTCTTTTAAATATTTTTTTACCTCATCTAACAAACTCGGATCGCCGGTTTTATCTCCCTGTACCAACATTCCTGCTGGTTTTTCTACCACAATTAAATGATTATCTTCGTATAAAACATTTAATCTCATATATTCCACCGAGCAAAAATTCCGCAGGGCAAAAGCCGACCGCTTTTTTCTTCAATTGCCAATTCTCCCGCCTCAAGCGTTCCGCCGTATTTTTCGACTAGCGGCAACAAATTATTTTTGTAAGCCGTAGCTGAATACCCCGAGGCGTAACCATTGATCAGAAAAAATAAAGGCTTATCGGACAATAATTTAAAACATAAATTCATTAATTCTAAAAAATTATCTTCAATTTTCCAAAGTTCGCCGCCCGGACCATGTCCAAATGCCGGCGGGTCCAAAACAATTCCGTCGTAGCGATGGCCGCGTTTAATTTCCCGTTTTACAAAGGTCACCGCATCTTCCAAAATCCAACGAATTGGTTTTTTATCTAATTTTGATAATGCCGCGTTATCGCGCGCCCAAGTAATCGCGACTTTTGATCCGTCAATATGGCAAACTTCCGCTCCAGCCGAGGCCGCCGCGAGCGTAGCTCCGCCCGTGTAGCCAAAAAGGTTAATCATAGAAACTTTTCTTTTTGCGTCAGCGACTAATTTTTTAATCCATTCCCAATTTCCGGCTTGTTCCGGAAAAATTCCTAAATGTTTAAAAGTTGTTGGCTTTATCCAAAAATCCAAACCAGCCAAATTTATCTGCCAACGGCCGGGCACTTCCCGCTTTATTTTCCATTCAGCCTTTTCCGCGCTGCGAATGAACTCACCGTCCACTTTTTTCCATGCGGCCAAATTCAATTTTGGCCAAAGTGCCTGCGGATCCGGTCGCGAAAAAACAAACCGCCCATAGCGTTCAAGTTTTTCCTCTTCACCGGAATCAACGAGTTCGTAATCTTTTGAGGGTTTAGTTTTTAAAATCATCAGACATCTATTTAAAATATTTATTTTTAGATTTTTATTTCTGTAAAACGTAATAATTATCTGACCTTAATTAAAACTTTTACTCAAGGACTTGGATTCGAAAATTCCTTGGTGCTAGCCTCGGTGCCACTTTATGGACGCCATTAGGGCCTATTTCAGCTAGAAATTTTCTTTTTGCTCTTTACAATCCCCACGAAACCAATGACAACTGCTACGAGTCCGAGCAGTTGCCCTCCGGGGCTATCATCAAATTCACCATACACAAACATAAAAATACCGAACATTATGGCAAGCACAAAACACAGTATTCTAATTATATTTTTATTCATAATTTTCTGGCTCCGGGACTTGGATTCGAGGGCTCCTCAGTGCCGGAACGGCCGCAACGGACGGAATGGGGGCTAGGTTAAATCGCCCGTACGCAGAACAAGGGAAAATCTGAGTCGATACTCAAACTTTCCCTTGGCTCCGGGACTTGGATTCGAACCAAGATAGCCACCTCCAAAGGGTGGTGTCCTACCATTAGACGATCCCGGAATGAAATAAAAAATACAGACTTTTGACTTGTCTGTATTTTATCTTTTTTCTTTTAAACTTTCAAGTACCGGCCGACAGCCAAGGTGCTGGTCACCATATTCAGAAAAACTACCCCGACAAACTGCCAGCCAAAAATTTGTAAAAAATTATTTGAAAAATATCCGAGTAAATTGAATTCCGAACCGCCGAAAAATCCGGCAAGATACGGCTCGGCAAAACCAATCGCAGGAAAAATAAGAATAATTGTAAAGAGAATGGCAAAAATTCCGTAAAAAATTCCGCTCGCGACGTAAGGCGCCCGGACAAACCAATTTGCCGCGCCGACAAGCTTCATAACTCCGATTTCTTCGCGATGAGTGTAGATTGTCATTCTAACCGTATTAAACCCAATCAAAACCGCGATTACCGCAAAAAGCCCGGCAATGCCAAAACCAGTTGTTGTTGCTTTTTCCGAAATTGAATCAATTTTTTTAATAACCGCTTCATGATCCTCAAAATTCTTCTCCTGAATAATATTAGCGTATTGCGTATCATCAAAAACTTCTAAAATCTCCGGATAATCCGCGGTGTCATGCGCTCGGATAACGAGCGTCGCGCCGAGCGGATTTTCCCCGACCTCTTCAAGCGATTCTTTAATTATCGCGTCATTCGCGTGTTTTTTTTCAAATTCCCGAAGCGCTTCTTCTGGCGAAATATAAATCACATCCTTCACCTCGGACAAACTCAAAAGATAAGATTTTATATTGCCGATTTCGCTTTCCGCGATTCCCTGTTTAAAATAAATACTGACATCAATTTTATTTTCCACTTCGGCAACCGCGGTTTTCGTCAAAAAATTTAAAGTGATTAAAAAATTTATTGAAACTAAAGTCAAAACCAAAACTACCACTGTGGCGGTGGAAAGCCAAAAATTTCGCCAGAAATCTTGCGAAGAAAATTTTAAAATTCTAAATAGAGCAGAAAACATAATTACAAAACATATTTTCCCACTTCCTGATCGCTGATAACTGCCCCCTGCTCAAGCGTCACAACTCTCCGCCGCAAGGAATTTACCAGCTCCCTATTGTGGGAAACTAAAATAACCGTCGTACCAAACTCATTAATTTTTAAAAGTAAGTCGGCAATCTCTCTAGTATTAATGGAATCAAGATTCCCTGTCGGCTCGTCAGCCACCAAAATTTTCGGCCGATGAATCAGAGCGCGGGCGATGGCGACTCTCTGCTGCTCGCCGCCGGAAACTTGTTTTGGATAACGATCAGCTTTCTCTTCCAAACCAACTATGCGCAGCACTTGCGGCACAATCGTCTTTATCCGTCCCGATGAAGTTCCGCAAACTTCCAGGGCAAAAGCAACATTTTCAAAAATAGTTTTTTTGGGCAAAAGTTTGAAATCCTGAAAAATAACTCCGATCTGCCGGCGAAGCGTTGGGATTTCTGAACGGCGAATTTTTGTGATATCCCAATCGGAAATAGTTATTTTTCCGCGCGTCGGGCGTTCTTCCGCGGTCAGAAGTTTTATAAGAGTTGTCTTGCCGGTTCCTGATTGGCCGACAATAGAAACAAACTCTCCGGCGTTAATTTTTAAATTAACGTCCTGAAGAGCAGTGATGCTTGGAGGATAAATTTTTTCTATGCCCCTAAACTCAATCATATTAAATCATTATACGCGATTCTTTTTAAAATGCCAACCCTGAAAATTCCAGACTTGATTTTTCTTCTAGAATATCCTAAAATTAGATTAATATTTACAAAAAAGTGCGGGATTAGTATAGTGGCAGTATGCGACCTTCCCAAGGTTGAGGCGCCGGTTCGATTCCGGTATCCCGCTTTGCCGACGTAGCTCAGCTAGCAGAGCAATGCTTTCGTAAAGCAGAGGTCGTGGGTGCAAATCCCACCGTCGGCTCAGGAAAAACGGACTTTTTACAAAGGCCGTTTTTCTTTTTCTAGAATTTAACGCACTGCCAAACTTTTGCTTTTTCTAATTCTTCAGTTAAAAAATTATCTAAACTCTTTGTCCTAACCAAAATGTGGCTGGCGCGCACTTCGGTTACTACGCCCGCATCACCTTTCATCTGTTCTGTAACTTTAATAATGTGATAGCCATATTCTGTCAAAACCAATTCGCTCGTCTCGCCAACTCCCAAAGAAAACGCCGCTGTTTCAAATTCCGAAACCATAACTCCCTTTCCAAAATATCCCAAATCACCGCCATCTTCTGCTGTCGCATCCTCACTGTATTCTTTAGCTAAATCCTCAAAAGTCTTTTCTCCCTTTTTAACTTCGGCCAAGGCATCCTCGGCTTTTTTCTTTGCTTCCTGATTTAATGTCTCGTCTTTAGAAATTGCCTCTTGCAATTTTTGTTGCACAAGGAACGGTCTCAAAACCTTTTCCTTAAATTCTTCAATTCCCCAGCCGTATTGCTGCTCCAATATTTGTTCTATGCTTTCCCTCGATTCGCTCTGATCCACAATATTCTGGATTTCCTTTTCTAAATCTTCATCGGAAATTTTTATGCCATATTTTTTCGCCAACTGATACGAAAGTTCGTTTTTAACAAGACGATCCAGAGCCTGCCTTTTCATTTCTTTATCGTCCGGAACTGCCGCGCCAAGATCCTCGCCCTGGCTGGCGAAAAAAGTTTTTAATGTTTCCAAATCGTCAACGTAGTCAGAATATCTGACCATCCTCCAATTAACAAACGCCGCCGGGTATGGCGCGATTTTTGTAATCTTCGTGACAACTTCACCCCTCCAGCCAAAACGATAGATTCCAACACCAAAAATAACCGCCGCGACAATTACAACGCTTAATGCTCCCAAGCCCAAACCTAAAAAAAATCTTTTTAACCCTCCCTTTTTAAAATTTTGCGGAAGTTCCGCCTCTTTGGCTATTTCAGAATTACTTTCAATAATTTCGTTTTCCTTTTCTTGATTTTCGTTTAAAGATAAATCCATACAAATTTTTTATTTAATATTTAACTTTTAAAAAAATAATTCCACCACTTTTTCGGATTACTGCTGTTCTGATCGTCGGCAGCCACCTCTTTCGCTACTTCGCTATCTCCACTTCCAACTCCTGTTCCAGGAACGATTACAACCGACTCCCCTGGTTTTTGTAAATTAAATTTTAATCGAGCTTCCTGTTCCAAAAAAACGTCTGTACTCAAAAAACTTAAAAAACTTTGAAGTTCATCATCTTTTGCCTCAAGCATTACTATCTCGTCTTCCGTCGCCTTAATTTCTCTGTCAATCTCCCGACTTTCTAAAAATTTCTTTCCAAAAGAAAAAATCAAAAATCCTAAAACAATAACCCCGAAAAATAAAAAAAGTTTTGAGGAGAGAACTCGCCTAGCGTTTAATTCTTTCTTCATAATTCAAAAGGATTTACTCCCTAATTATACCATTTTTAGGAATGTGGGTCGAACCCTCTTCCTTCTGGCCAATATTTTTTATTTCTTCAAGCCTTTTCAATTTTGCCTGACGGATTTTTTCTCTAACCAAGCCGTCAAGTTCTTCAAGCTGTTTTTCGCTAAGGTCGGCGATATTTTCTTTAATAATTTTAAATTCTTCATTATCTGGCGGAGCAATGGATAAATCTGGTGTGCCGTCCGATTTTCGCCGCGAGGGATGGAGTAGGTCGGAAATGAGCTGCTGAACATCAGCCGGCGCGCGAACATTTTTTATTTCAAGACCCATATCTGTCTCGGCAATTTGAATTCGTATATCGCCATAACGAAAAATTGTCTGCCAAATTCCTTTGCGGCGATTCGAGACATCTTTAATTTCCGAAAAATCGGCTTCGGAAACAATTCTCTCAAAAAATCCCCGCTGATCAATATCAATAACTCGTTTATTTGTGATTATAAAAGCGTTGTAATACCAAACAATAAAAGTACGAATGGCATAAAGTGCGCCAAGTAAAATCGGCGAAAGGAAAAGTACCACACCCCACGCACCCCATTTAAAAAGCGGAAAGATAAAAAAGAAAGGCAATACAAAAAGTAAAATCACCGCCAAAAATTTTGGCCAAAGCGTCAAGCCAAAATGGCGAACGATAGCAACCACTTCTTCGCCGGCTTTTAGACTGACTTTTTTAACAATGATGTCTTCCATTATTTATTTTTAAAATTTCCCTGACTTTTTCTCGGTCGTCCCAGGAAATTTTTTTATTATTGGCAACGCAAATCGCCTGCTCTGAACCCTTGCCAGTAATTATAACCAAATCATTTTCGCGAGCTAGACTCAAAGCTTTAGCAATCGCTTCCCCGCGGTCTAAAATTTTAAATAAATTCACGCCTTCTGTTTTTAATCCGCCGGCCTTTGACGCGCTCGCGTTGTTCGCTTGCTCGGGCGATAAATTTATTCCTTGAGCGGAGCGGAGCGGAGTCGAAGGGCTAGTCGCTCCAGCGGCGACTTGATTTATAATTTCCTCTGGATTTTCATCATACGGATCTTCGTTTGTAATTATAACATCATCGGCATTTTCCGCCGCGATTTTTCCTAAAATCGGCCGACGAGATTTGTCGCGGCCGCCGCCGGCTGACCCTAAAACATGAATGATTTTTCCGCCGCTTGCCACAAATCCCGAACCGCGCACCGTTTCATAAAGTTTTTCCATTGATGCCGGCTCTGGCGCGTAATCAACTAAAATTTTAAAATTTTGTCCCTCGTCAATAAATTCCATCCGACCTGGCACAGCAGGAACCTGATCCAATAATTTCGCTATCTCATTAAGAGTTAACCCCTGCGATAATCCAACGCACGCCGCGGCTAAAGCATTATAAACATTAAATTCACCCATCAGATTTAAATGGAACGGCACACCTTGAACAGAAAAATCCGCACCATTATTTCTGAACGCCACATTTTCCGCCCGGATAGCCGCCTGATTCTTTATTCCATACTTAATTTTTTCGTCCGCCGGAAAATTCGCAAAATATTCTGCATACTCATCGTCAATATTTACTACACTCACTTTCGGCGCTACTTTCCCGTCGATCACTTTTTTTGGTTTAGCTGTTAAATGCACAAAAAATTTTCCTTTTGCTTTTTTATAATTTTCAAAACCGCCATGCGCTTCAATGTGTTCCGGCGTTAAATTTGTAAAAACAGCCACATCATAATTTACACCAAGATGGCGGAATTGTTCCACGCCCTGTGATGATGTTTCAACAATAGCATACCGACAACCAGCCGCCACCATTTTCCGCAATAATTTTTGCAGGGCAAACCGGCCAAGCATAGTCATCTTTTTTTTGTTCAAATATTCTTCGCTAGAGATTTTAAAACCAACCGTGGAAGTCGCCCCAACTTTAAATCCCGCGCCCTCAAACATTTTGGCAATCAAATGCACTGTTGTTGATTTTCCATTTGTCCCAGTCACCCCAATCACAATTAATTTATTTGACGGAAAACCATAAAAAATATTCGCCGCCAAAGCGAGCGTTTTGTGGTACCAGCGGAGTAAAAATCTGGGAATAAATTTTTTGATTAATTCTTTAAAATTCATTTTTGTGAACAAAATCCTAATCTCTAGAGTAAACAATTAAATAATTATGTTTGCTATCTGGAGTCATGGGAATTCCCGCCGATTCGCCTAGTTTCTGCACTTCCTGATTTTGTATGTTTGATTTTCTGACAAAAAATACTTCGACATCGTATTTGTTATCTATAAAATTTTTGTTTCGATAGGCCAAATTTAAACTATCGTCCGGAAATGGCTTCCCGGCAGGCTCTCTGTCAAGCCAATCCGGTATTTCATAATCGTCATCCACAAAAACAATAAAATCAAAATCAGAAAATAAACTTCCTCTAAATCCGGGCGGTTTATACTCCCCAAAATCATTTTTTACGGATGAGCCAATTAAAATTATCTTCATTATTTTTTCGTCAGGCAACAATTTTGATTTTATCTTATTAATGGCTTTTTGTCTGAGCGTACCAATTAACTCTTCTGAAAAAATATTCTTGCGAGGCCTCTTTTCTAAATAATTTTCCATATAACTATCGTATTTTTAAAATTTCTTTCAAAAATTGATCTCCTCTGTCAAATTCATTTTTAAACATTCCAAAACTCGCGGCGGCCGGAGAAAGTAAAATTATATTGCCGCGCGTGGCAAATTGTCGCGCGACTTTTACGGCTTCACGCATGCTGTTAGCGACAGTAACTGGTAATTGATAATTGGTAATTAGTAATTGTTTTTGTAGTTTCGGTGTCGCAGTTCCGTCTAAAAGTACAACTGTCTTCGTATATTTTTTGATCGCCGGCACCAAATTTTTAAAATTCAAATTCTTGTCCGCACCGCCGCAAATCAAAACTATTTTTTTTCCACCAATCGCGCGAAGTGCAGCTACTGTCGCTTCGGGCATAGTCGCGGTCGTGTCATTATAATATTTTATGCCACAAACTTCACGTACAAATTCTAAACGTCCCGGTACTCCACGAAAATTTTCTACCACCTTTTTAATCTTAGCGATCGATAAGCCGAAAACTTCACCGACTGCCGCAGCCGCGGCAATATTTTCTAAATTATGATCGCCTAAAACTTTTAGTTTCCATCCGCGCGGAACATCGTTTGCGGAGAACCAAACCACCTTGCCTTTTGCTTTCTTGGCCATTTTTTTACACCAAGGGCAGTTTTTATTCAACACCAAAAAATCCTTTTTTGTTTGATTGGCAAAAATCGCTTCTTTGTCGTGAACATATTTTGCCATACTATTTTTATAATAATTTTGATGATCGGGATAAATATTTGTCACGACAGAAATCGACGGACTGATTTTCAAATCCCGCCAGCCCTGCAGTTGCCAACTTGAAAGTTCCAAAACCGCCAAATCATTTTTTTTCACTTTTTCCAAAAGCGGAAGTGTGGCCATGCCGCGAACATTACCGGCGAAATACACCCTTTTTCCTGTTTTTTTTGCCACCTCATAAATCAAATTTGAAGTTGTCGTTTTTCCGCGCGTTCCGGTAATTCCAATAATTTTGCACTGCACTTCGCGAGCAAACAACGCGTCATCCATAAAAATCGGAATGCTATTTTTCTTCGCCTCGGCGATGAATGGTGAGTCAAGCGGCACACCGGCGGCCTTGAAAATCATGTCCACGTTTCTAAAATTTTCCATTCGATGTTTTCCCAAAATAAATTTAACCGGATATGTTCCTTTTTTATTTTTTAAAAAAATTTTTATCTCATCAATGGATGGTTTCAATTCTTTAGCTGTCTTCAAATCCGTGACCGTCACCCTCGCACCCTTACTAACCAAATATTTTACAACTCCAACTCCCCGGCCCAAAAGACCAAGTCCCATCACGGTTATTTTTTTATCTTTAAATTCCATATTTTATCCAAAAATATATACTCCTCCACTCGTCAAAAGCCCGACAATAATTCCCGCTATTATAACCCCAAATGCGATTAAAATCAAGGCGCGCCGCGGCGGAATTCCAAAAAGAAATGAAGCGACAGCTCCTGACCAAGCACCGGTAATCGGCAGCGGAATTGCCACAAAAAGAACAAGCGCTAGACTAACTCCGTATTTTAAAGTGCCCTTTTCAAATTTTCGCCGCACGCGGGTAAACCACCAATCAAAAAATCTTTTAGCCAGCCGCCAATGTTTCATTAAAAAATCCGCGGTTGGACGCAAAAGATAAACAATAAAAAAAATCGGTAACATATTTCCTAGAACCGACCAAAAAAAAGCCAACCAAAAAGGCATCTCATAAACTAAAATCGCAACTGGTAGGGCTGCGCGTAATTCGGCAATCGGAATCGCGGCAATTAGCATTACCGCGGCCTCCGGAGGCAAATTTTGAAACCAACCGACGTAATCAAGCATTGATTAATATTAATCAACAAATTAAAATCTCAGTCCTATTTTTTTAAACCTTTTATAATACTGATAACTTTAAATTTTCTGACATTTTTAAAAAATATATCCCACAATAGATAAATGCCGCAGCTTATCGCCAACGCCGTGAAACCAAACTTAACCATGGTTATAAAATCAAAAGAGATAAATTCTCCGCCGGCAATCAAATCGCCGCCAGGACTAAAAAATTTAAGCATAGCGCCCGGCATCGCTCCTAAAGTCAAAAAACTCGCAGTTGTTCCGATTAAAAAGATCGCCTGCAACGTAGTCAATTCTTTTTGCGTGTTTTCCTGATAAAGAGAATTTATCAAATCAGCTGCAGAACTAAGGGATTCATCCGTCATTTCCCAAAGCTTTATGATGTAATTATGTATGCTCATGGTTTTCATGAATCTGTCCGCTCTATACCTATTTAAAAATTCAAGATAACCAGAGCTTTCGGCCTCAAGCTGTCTGGCAGATATATAGTTATCCATCTGGCTTATCCTGTTTTTAATCAGCGTATTTTTTTCTTTATAATCCAATAATCTCTCTCTCAAACTCGGCAGTTCTTTATATCTAATAACTTCTTTTTTTAAAATATCAGCCACATTATCCCAAAGATAACGGTTTATATTCAAAAATTTATGCATTTGCGCTTCATATTCTCTGAAAAAAAAGTAATGGCGTATGAGATTTAAGCACTCATTTGTATTACTTTTCTTTGAAACAATACAAATATATTGGGGAGAAAAATAAATTTGATAATTTTTATCGATAACTTTTGAATGCGGCAAAATACTTCCCAGACCCTCCAATAAATTATTTATCTCGGCCTCTTTTGCCTGACTCATTACTATCACGGTTGTCCTCACTCGATGCACCGGAGCAAGCATTGTTAAAAGTGGAAGGGGCGCGCCTTTGCTATAAATGAAAGTGAGAATTTCCGCTAATTTTTTCTGATAAAAATTTTCTAAAAAAGATAAATCCTCTTCAATCTTTTTAAATTTTTTCCCTAAAACCAGGAGGCCATCCTCAAAATATTCAAAGTCGCAACCCTCACAATCCACCAAAACCTGATCAAGGGTGCCTCCGATATAATCAACCTTTTTTATTTTTAATGAGCTATGCAAGGAGGCGATCTTTTTTTTATCCAAATCCAGTTCTGAACTTTGATACTTCAAAAAATTAAAAAATTCTTTAAGGTGCAATTTTGTTCTGGGAAACCAGCTTCCTGTATATATCTTTTCAATTTTCATAAAAAAACTTATTTATTTAAAAATTTATGAGCTTTTTCTAAAACTTTCTTTCCATTTAGAAAAGTAATCTGATCTATCGCCTTCTCATAAGGTAACCATTTAAAATCAACATGCTCATCTGAAAGCTTAACCTCTTCCATTTTTGTTTCGGCTAAATAAAAAATAGCCTCTTTGTAAATTGTCCTCCCCTCTTTTTTATAAAACCAAAAAATTTTCTCTCTGAAATTAGGAAAAAAAACCAAGTCGGAAATTCCCGTTTCTTCTTTTGCTTCCCGCACGACCGTATCTTCTTCTTTTTCCCCAAGCTCAATTGCACCCCGCGGAAAATCCCAATGTCCCGACTCGTAGCGTAAAAGCAAATATTTTATTTCACCATTACGCCGGAAAATTACCGCGCCAGCGGAAATTTCTTTTGACATAACCCATTAGAAGTCCGTCTTTTTCAATAAAAATTTATTTTACGATGGACTTGTTTTTTTATTAAACCCCTCTCCTGCTGCAGAAAAAATTTTAATCTAAAATTTTTTTAAAGACTTCGAGCGGGGTATATTTCTAATTTTATTTTTCTCTCATCTTTACGTCGTAGAGAACTTCTTCCGCCCGCCGCAAATTTTGTTTAGCCTGGTCGTATTTTGTCCGCAGATATCCGGTCAAATTAATTTTAATTAACTCGCCGATTACGTCGCGAACTCCAGCTACAAATTCCTCGACTTTTTTAAATTTTTTATCCGTAGCCGCAAGAACTGCTTTTCGAACGAGTTCGCCGGTAAAATCACAAAGGCCACCCAAATAACTGTCAGAGTCGATTTCCGCCCCCTTGATAAAATCTATTTTTCCGTCTTCCAAAAATCGGCCGAAAAATTTTGCCTCCACGTATTCCTCAAGCGCCGCCCGGTAAGCTCCTTCATAACGCAACTCCGCTTCTTGTTTAAACTTTTTTTCCAAATCGCGAAAAATTGCTTCCACTTCATTAAGTAAGATATTACCCCCTTTTAAGTCGTCTCTATGAAAAGCAAAAATTGCCTGTTTCGCCTTCATTAATGCTTCGTTTGAAACACCGATCAATTTTCTTCTTTCCTCTCCATAAAAATCAAAATCTTTTTTTAAGCTTTGAAATAATTTTGGATTAATCATATTTATTTTAAATTTTAAACACACTTATCGCATTTCACGGCTAAAAGTAAAATGATGGAATTTCTAGTCACGAGGCCAACAACTTTATTATTTTCTACAACCGGCAAACGGCCAAATTCATTATTAGTCATTTTTAAAAAAGCGTCATAAGCCGTGTCGGACGACCGGAGAGTTAAAAGTTTTTCCGCCCCGGTCATTATTTCCCCTACTTTAATTTTCGGCCATTTTGTCCGTGGCGTTCGCCTTAAATCTTCAATTGTGACTATACCAATAAGATGATCATTCTCTTCAACAGGGAATCCTCCTTGTTTATAATCCAAAAAAGCCTTGGCCAAATCTTTAAGTAACATCTCGGGCGGAACGCTTTTAAAATCTCTCTCCATAATACGCCCTATATTGAATCGTGAAAGCACTTCTTCCATTTTTTGTTGTTTTAAACTTGATCCGGCGGCTTGAAGAAGGAACCAACTGATTAAAATTATCCAGACGCCGCTCAAAAAATTATTTTCAAGAAGCAACTTAATGCCCCAGAGAGTAAAAAGAAAAGCGATAAAACGGCTCGCACCAACCGCCCGGCGAGTGGCTCTTTCAATGTCTTTATATTTTGCCCAAAGCGCCGAACGAAAAATTCTGCCGCCGTCCAAAGGAAAAGCGGGAATTAAATTAAATACTGCTAAAATTCCATTAATCAAAAAAAGATAATGGGCAATAGCTACGCCCGCAACGCCGATTTCAAAACTTGAAATACCCCAAAAAATACCGGCTAAAACAATGCTCGCGACCGGACCGGCTATAGCCATATCAAATTCATCGGCCGGTTTTTTAGGTTCGCTGACCATTTCTGCCACACCGCCGAAAACAAAAAGAGTTATACTTTTTACAATAATATTTTTTCTTTTTCCCACGAGTGAGTGAGAAAGCTCATGAAGCAGAACCGACACAAAAAGCAAAAACGCGGCGATGCCGCCGGAAAGCCAATAGGTATTTTGCGTCCAGCCGGGATAATTTGCGGGAAAATAAAATGCGGCCAGCGACCAGACTATAAGAAATAAAATTAAAAACCAGGAAAAGTGTATTTTTATTTCTATATTTTTAATCCTTCCTAAG
>Ga0265297_10006937_pt1 | contig 16038 bp, 15 predicted proteins | sample Munlanlwell13791_FD_192502 | JGI IMG/M metagenome (GOLD analysis project Ga0265297, IMG submission 192502) | Leachate microbial communities from a municipal landfill in Southern Ontario, Canada - Leachate well 137-91 | ecosystem: Engineered > Solid waste > Landfill > Unclassified | place... | reverse complement strand
TAATAAGCCGGTTTTGAAAATGTGTTGGCACAGCTCGTCGTCGCCCTTGTAAGTCGTTCATTATCAACATGTGCGTTTTTCAAAGTGTAGAAGATGGGTAAGGGAAAACGAATTCCTTGAACAGGTCGGGGCTGATCAGCAGATCGCGTTGCGTGCCGAAGTCGTTGCCAAAGAAAAAAGCGTCCACCAACCCCTTGGACTTGCCGAAAAACCGCGCGTTGGCTTCCAGATAAAAATCCACCACGTGCCTGGTCACGGCATGCACGACCTCCGGATGTGTGTACATTTTGACGAAGTAATTCTCCATCCCGAAGAAATCGGCGACTTCGTGGAAGAAGGGACTCCAGAACCCGCTGAGCCGATAGTAATCACCGGCGTCATTTCTCAAATACTCCAGAACCTCGGTGAAGTCCAGATAGTCGGGATTGGGCCATTCATAATCCTCGACCTGCCGGACATCTTCGCATTCGGCGAAAATACCGGCCGAACCGTACCCGCGTTGCATGATGTTTAGGTTGAACGCCGACCGGCCCTGAGGATGCTTGTACACCCCCGCCCCAATCAAGCAAAAATCGTCGTGCAACTTGCGCCGGAGTTCATTTCCATCGGATGTTCCAAAATATTTGTGCAACAATGGCCAGCTATCGCCATGGGGTTTGCCCAGCCAAAATCCACAACGATCCGCCGCTTGACCGGCCATGATGGCCCGGATTCTTTCCCGACTATTCATGCTTCCTCTTTACCCTGTCCGGAAACGCCGGATTCGGTCTCAGTCATGTGGGGCGCAGACGCGGGCATTGCCGTTCTGGCGAACGGCCAATACACCTGACACGCGACGCCCGATCATCCTGTCATGCACCTGTCTTAACCCACGTAACTGCGACCTTACAAAGCCAATACTCCATGTCTGCTATTTTCCCAAAAACTTCCGGTAGATGTCTTCGAATACCCGGACATCGCCGATAGTGTCCGAAGCCGGAGACCGAAACGGCTGGCTCTTCCGGACGCAATCCACGAAGTGCTGCATTTCCGCCTTGTACGACCATACCCGCCCGCCGTCGGGGAAGGTCTGAGACAGCGCCTTGTTTTCTTTATTGCCACAATATACTTCCACAGTTGCCGGCACGTTACGCAACAGAAGGCAAGGCGCCTCGGTTTTGACCCAACCGCCGTCGAAGTAGAGCTGGGTATGCTCGTCCCAGCCATGGTAGGCGATGCCGCCGGACTCGATCACGGTTCGCACTCCGGCAACTTCCAGCACCACGACTCCGCGACGGCCTTCCTTCTTGTCCAATTCCACGGCCTTGACCTTGACGTCATTGCCAGCTCCGAGGAACCAGCGCACAAGGTTGACGTTGTGGGTGTACTGCTGAAGATAGCCAAGGTACCCGTTGATGTTCTTTTTTGGAAGCCAGGCGGGATACTTGGCCGAAGTGTCGGGATATTTCTCGTCCGTCGTGGCGAACGGAGTATCCAGTCCGCCGGTCCAGTCGCCGCAAAACCCATGATTGCGAACGAACCTGAGTTGCCCCATCTCGTTCGACTTTTTGAACTGATCGACCAGCTTTTTGACCAGCATGTTCCCGGCATCGTAGCGCTTCATGTAGGCGACCATGACGCGCCGGCCTGTTTTTTTCTCGGTCGCCAGGATGCGTTCCGCCTGCTTGACGCTGATGGCCATGGGCTTTTCCATGAAAACGTCCTTGCCGGCACACATCAAGTCGATGGCGATTTCGCCCTGTCCGTAATAATGACCGGAAACCGCGACCGCCTCAATATCCTTGTTCCTGGCCATTTCCAGATGGCCTTTATAGAGGGTCGGAATGCGAAACCGATCCTGCACCATCCGGCCCAGCTGGGGCCGCACCTCGGCAATCGCGACCAGCTCACAGTCAGCCAGTGACATGATGTTCGGAATATGAACCTTCTGCGCCATAAACCCACAACCGACATAACCCATCTTGAGTTTATTCATCTTGAGCCTCCCTGTGTTAAAAACATTCTGTACCGATTTCCGCAAAACGCGTCATATAAGATTCGACAGGAACCGGAATCCTTTCTCGAAGCCCTCCTTGGCGTCGAACGCGCGATCCTCATGCTCTATCGAGAGCACGCCGTTATAGCCGCACACGCGGAGGGTGCGGATGTATTCGCCCCACGAGATAACGCCGTAGCCTGGAATCACATATTTCCACCACCCGTCCGCCAGGACACCGACGCGGCTCTGCTTGGTCTTGAAGACGGCAACATCCTTGGCATGCGTATGGAAAATGCGGTCCTTGAACTCCATCACGGCGTCCAAGTAGTCGATTTCCTGCCAGGCCAGGTGGGATGGGTCGAAGTTGAAACCGATGTTGCTCTGGGGAAACACATCGCAGACGGCCTTAAAACAGTCCAGGTGCTGGAGGTTGGTGGCATACCAGTTTTCGAATGCGATCTTGACGCCGCGCTTCTCCGCTTCCTTGGAAAGCGGATTGAACACGGCAGGGGCATCTTCCCGGATGGTCTGAATCTTCGACTTCTTTGGCTCCGGGAAACCGAGCATGGTGCAAACGGCATCCGCATTCAGCACCTGGGCCATGGCGATCAGGTCCTTCATGTTCTTGCTGTACTCGACCGGGCCGTTTCCGACATTAAAGCAGTCGTAAAAGGCAAGACTCGATACCCGCACGCCGGCGTCTTTCAGTATCTTGTTCACCTTCTTGCCGTCATCGGGCAGGACATCCTCGGCCGTCAGGTGCGCTCCGGGACCCGCCATGACTTCCAGCGCCTTGAAGCCGGTTTTTCCAGCCCACTGCGCAATCTCCTTGAACGTGATTTCTTTTCCGAACGGCGCAGTTAGCAACCCGATGTCCATGTGAAACTCCTTCCCGTTGTTGTAATCTTTCTGGCATTGCGTTAACTGATGTGCATACTACGCCGTGTGTTCGTCAATTGCCAATAGCGCCAAGTGCGCTCTTTTTGGATGGAAGTGCTATGGGATCGATCAAGAGCATCGGCGCGGGACGGCTCACGGTGGGCCCGGAATGGTCCGCCAAACGTCACTCGCACGGGGTCTCGGAAATGATGGTCATGCTGGGCGGAAAGCTCGCGGTCCGGATCGGCGAGGAACAGTTGACCGCCGGCGCCGGCGATGTTCTTTTCTATCCGCCCCGGACGCCGCACGAAGAGCACGGCGCGGGCGCCAACCAGGTTGACTTCATTTTCTTCGGGTTCAAAGGAAAACTCAATGGGCAACCCTATATGATTCATGATTCGAACGGACGCATCCGGCTACTGGCGGCATGGCTCCTTGAGGAGCAGTCATCGATGTACGAACGCAAGCGGGACGTCATGCATGCGGTGCTCGGCAACCTGCTTGCGGAAGCGGTCAAGGCTCGAACCGGGAAGCCGGATGACCGCGTCGCGTCGGTGCGCGCATTCATGCGGGAACGGATTGCGGAAGCGCTGACCGTCACGGAGATTGCCGCGCATGCGAACATGAGCCGGGCCCATTTCATCCGGACATATAAACGGCTGACCGGACGCACGCCGATGGCGGACCTGCGGATTCTGAGGGTGGAAACGGCGCGCGATCTTCTGATCGCGCGCGGCGAACCCTTGAAAACCATTGCGTCCAAGGTTGGATTCTGCGACGAGAGCCACCTTTCGAGGGTGTTTCACCGTCATTTTCACGTGCCGCCCGGCTATTTCCGGAAGGATTGAGTCCCAGCCTTCACGACCATTCCCCACCGGCGCTACTTGATTCGATTCGGCACGTATTCCTGCTCGTCTCCGCTCGTCAGCCGAGTTTATGAGGCGCTTCGTGAATTAGTCTTGTGCGGGAGCACTATGCCGGATTATGTGTTGCCGGATTATGTGTTTGCCTTTTCCATTTGCCTGCAATATAGTTTTCTATTCTTTAATGGCACGGTAATTTTGTCGTGTTGTGTCGGGCTTGCCCTGTGAAACAATGCCTTGCGAAGCATGGAGCATTAATTCAGGATTGAGCAGGCATGACCGGAACGGGAGGGATCGAATGCTAACAACTATTGAAGGAATTTATCGCAACGGTCACGTTGATCTTACCCAAAAGCCGGAAGGAGTCTGCTCTGAAGTTCGCGTGCTGGTGACGTTTCTCGAATCGGACGTCGTCGATCTTCGCCAGATCGGCATGAGTGAAGCGCAGGCGGCGGATTTGAGGGCAAGGCTCTCCGCGTTTGCCCAAGACTGGGACAGTTCCGAAATGGACGTTTACGATGAGCACTACAGCAAATGATGGCGCCCCTTGTCGGGGAGATGTGGTTCTCGTGCTGTATCCGAACGCTGACTTGCGAACGGCCAAGCGACGGCCGGTTCTTGTCGTTCAAGCCGACGGCTTGGACACAGGGCTGTCGCAAGTGGTCGTGGCAATGATTTCAAGCAAAGTGTTTCGTGCTGGGCACCCAAGCCGAGTGTTTGTCAAGCCAGGATCGACGGAGATACCCGCTTCAGGACTATTGAGCGATTCCGTGGTGATGACAGACAATCTCGCGACCATTGCGACATGCGAAATCGACCGTAAAATCGGCGCATTAGCGATGAACGAGATTGACGCGGCACTACACCACACACTGGGACTGTAATTTTGAAATACATAACTTTTTAAGATGCCTCCCCGGCATAGGTAACCGGCGATAGAGTTACCCCCCCCGTACACGTCGTTTTTTTTCTTGCTCCGCGCCCTGTGGCTGGATATTGTCATCATTAACCCGCCGTATCCGTGTCCCCACGGCTCGCTTTTGGCGCTCTTTTTTCTTCCCTTTTTATATAATCCCGATAGGCTACCTTGCTTCGCGTCATTTACCAGGGAACATTAACCATCGACCATTGAACATTTCCGCCGAAGGCGGATCCGCCTCTGGCGGAAACCATTTCCCCATGGCCTATCGTATTGAAATCGGATTGAAACGCGGCGTGCCCGATGCGCGCGGCCGCGGCGCGGCCGCGCGCGCGGCAAGCGCCTTGCGCCTGCCGGTCAAATCCATCCAGACCCGCACGATCTACCAGATCGATGCCCGGCTCAGCCGCGCGGAACTCGAGGCCGTGAGCGAGGCTTTCACCGACCCGGTTATCGAAGTCGCCGCCATCGGCCGACTGCGCCCGCCGCCGTTCGACTGGCTCATCGAGGTGGGCTTCAAGCCGGGCGTGACCGATAACGTCGGCCGCACGGCGCGGGTCGCCTTGCAGGACGTCCTGGCCCGTCCGCTGGCCGAGGAAGAAGCGGTCTATACGGCCATTCAGTATTTTGTGCGGGGCGGGGCAAACCAGAAGACAGAAGACAGAAGTCAGAAGTCAGAAGAAGAAAGACGGACGACAGACGACGGACGACGGACGACGGACGACGGAGAAGAGGAAGAGAAGCAAACATCGAACATCGAACATCCAACATCCAACATCGAATGTCAGACACCCGAGCCTACAGCCCACAGCCTTCAGCCTTCAGCCGCGCGTCTCTTGACGCGGCAGCAAATCGAGCGCCTGGCCAACGACCTTCTGGCCAATCCGCTGATTCAAACGATCAAAATATTTTCGTCGGAGGAGTGGGAAGCCGAAGAGGCCGACGAGAGCGTTCCGGCCATTCACACACCCGCCGCGCCCACGGTCCTGACCTACGATCTGGGCGGCTCGGACGAGGATCTCCTGCGGATAAGCCGCGAGCACATCCTGTCGCTCAGTCTGGACGAACTGCGGGCCATCCGGGATTATTTCAGCCAACCGAAGGTGCGCGCCGCGCGCCAGGCCTTGGGCCTGCCGGAACAACCGACGGACGTGGAAGTGGAATGCGTCGCGCAAACCTGGTCGGAGCATTGCAGTCACAAGGTTTTTGCGGCCACAATCAATTATGTGGACGAGCAGGGCCGCGCGGAAACGATCGCGTCGCTGTTTAAAACCTACATCAAGGCTTCCACGGAGAAAATCGCCCAGTCGCTGGATTGGCTGGTCTCGGTCTTCACGGACAATGCCGGGATCATCCGCTTCAACGAGCGCCTGAACCTGGTTTACAAAGTGGAAACACATAACAGCCCCTCCGCCCTGGACCCTTATGGCGGAGCGATGACGGGCATTGTCGGCGTCAACCGCGACCCAATGGGCACGGGCATGGGCGCCAACCTGCTCTGCAATGTCTGGGGCTATTGCCTGGGCTCGCCCTTCTATGCCGGCGACCTGCCGGCGGGACTCATGCATCCGCGCCGCATCCGCGACGGCGTGCACCAGGGCGTGATCGAGGGCGGCAACCAGAGCGGCGTTCCCTGGACACGGGGCTGGGAAATTTTCGACGACCGCTACATCGGCAAGCCGCTGGTGTTTTGCGGCACGGTGGGGTATCTTCCGGTAACGCTCCAGGGACGTCCCTCGGAACGCAAGGAAGTCAAGCCCGGCGATTTCCTGCTGATGCTGGGCGGCCGCATCGGCAAGGACGGCATTCACGGCGCCACTTTTTCGTCGGAAGAATTGCGCGCCGAATCCCCCGTTCAGGCCGTCCAAATCGGCGACCCGATCACCCAGCGCAAGATGTACGAGTTTTTGATGGAAGCCCGCGACCTGGGACTTTACCGGGCAATCACCGACAACGGCGCGGGCGGCTTGAGCTGCTCGGCGGGTGAAATGGGCCGGATGAGCGGCGGGGCCGACGTGGACTTGGGCCGGGCGCTTTTGAAATATCAGGGCTTGCAGCCCTGGGAGATTTTCCTTTCCGAGGCCCAGGAACGCATGACCCTGGCCGTGGCGCCCGATCAGGTTCAGGCTTTTTTGGACTTGGCCCGGCGTCGCGACGTGGAAGCCACAGTCCTGGGCACATTCACCGATTCCGGCGTCCTGGTGGTGCGCTACAAGGATCGCGTGGTCGGTCGGCTGGACATGGATTTTCTATACGAAGGTTGCCCGGTCATGACCCTGGAAGCCCGCTGGACGCCGCCGCAAGTGCCCGCGCCCCTACCCCTGCGTCCCGGCAAATGCGACGCGGTGCTGACCGAACTGCTGGCCGACCTTAATCTCTGCTCCAGGGAATTCAAGAGCCGCCAGTATGACGGCGAAGTCAAAGGCTTGAGCGTGGTCAAACCCTATGTCGGCGTTTATAGCGACATGCCCAGCGACGCCACGGTGATGCGCGTGGAATACGACCGCCCCGCGGGCATTGTCCTGGCCGAAGGCATCAACCCGTTTTATTCCGACCTCGACACCTACGCCATGATGGCATCGGTCATTGACGAAGGCGTCCGGCGGATCGTTAGCGCCGGCGGCCATCTGGGCCAGATCGCCGGGCTCGACAATTTCTGCTGGCCCGATCCGGTGCAGTCCGAAAAAACGCCGGATGGCCGCTACAAGCTGGCGCAATTGGTGCGGGCCAACAAGGCCCTTTATGACGTCACCACCGCTTTCGGCGTGCCCTGCATTTCCGGCAAGGACAGCGTCAAGAACGATTCCACCCGCGGCGGCCGCAAAATTTCCATTCCGCCGACAGTCTTGTTCTCCACCATCGCCCGGATGGACGACGTGCGCAAGGCCGTTACGATGGACATGAAGGCCGTCGGCGACCTGATTTATGTGATCGGCCTGACCCGCCGGGAACTGGGCGCTTCGGCCTTTTTCCGCTGGCTGGCCCAGCGCCAGAATACGCCCACCCATGTGGGTGGGACTGTGCCAAGCCTGGATATCCCGCAGGCCTTGGACCTCTATCGGGCCATGAACAAGGCCGCGGACCAGGGCCTGTTGCGTTCCGCGCATACGCCCACCCGCGGCGGTTTGGCCGTGGCCTTCGCCTTGAGCGCCATGGGCGGCGATTTTGGCATTGAAGTGGAACTCGGCAAGGTTCCCGCCGAAAGCGGGCTGACCAACGACGAACTGCTGTTTTCCGAATCCAACAGCCGGTTTGTCGTCACAATCGCGCCCGCGCAGTCCCAAACGCTGGAAGCGCTCTTCCAAGGATTGCCTTGCGCCTGTGTTGGACAGGTGACAGCCGATAAAATTTTACGGGTTAAAGGATTGCGCGGACAGACCTTGCTGACCGCCAAGACCGCATCCTTGCGCAAAGCATTCAAGGGGACACTGGAGGGGATTTAACGGAGAGCATAGAGTTAGGCGGCCAAAGGCCGCGACTTTGCCGTTCTCTCGAACGGCGCTACAACGAGCCGGTGTAGTTGCGGTTCGATAGAACCGCTTGCCGCCGTGTGGATTGTCCGCCGTAGGCGGATCCGCCTCTGGCGGAAATTTCCTTAGCATTAAATTAGGCCCCGCAAAGCGGGGCGACTTTTTCATGTAGAGCCGACTTTACGTCGGCTATCTTCGGCATAGGATAGCCGGTATTCCGCCGGAGGCGGATCCGCCTATGGCGGAAAAACCGGCTCTACATCAGATTGAATTTCCTTACATCGAGTTAGGCGCCGAGGAACGGGGCGACTTTTTCATGTAGAGCCGACTTTACGTCGGCTATCTTCGGCATAGGATAGCCGGTATTCCGCCGGAGGCGGATCCGCCTATGGCGGAAAAACCGGCTCTACATCAGATTGAATTTCCTTACATCGAGTTAGGCGCCGAGGAACGGGGCGACTTTTTCATGTAGAGCCGACTTTATGTCGGCTATCTTCGGGACAGAATAGCCGGTGTTCCGCCAAAAGCGGATCCGCCTATGGCATAAAATTCCTGTACATTTAATTATACCGATCAAGTCGGCGATTGCTTCTGTAGCCGTCGGACGTTAGGCCGACACTCCGGGAAACGCGCCCCTACGTGGCGCGGCTACAACATTTAAATCCTATATACGTTTGGCCTAATTATATTTTTTCAATTTTCCATGAATACATCAAATAAACCGCCCGTCTTAATAATTACCGGCTACGGGGTTAATTGCGAAGCCGAGTCGAAGGTCGCCTGGGAGATGGCCGGCGCCGACGCGCGCCTCATTCATCTGCACGACTTGCTGGCCGAGCCCAAACAACTGCAGTCGTTCAAGGCCCTGATGTTCATCGGCGGGTTTTCGTTTGGCGACCATATGGGCTCCGGCCACGTGCTGGCGTTAAGTATCCGGCACCGTCTGCGCGACGAACTCCACGCCTTCATCGAGGCCGGCAATTTGATCCTGGGGGTATGCAACGGGTTCCAGGTCATGGTCAAACTGGGGCTGTTGCCCGGCCTGGACCACGATTATTTCAACCAGAAAATCGCGCTCATGCAGAACGATTGCGGGGCCTTCCAGAATTTCTGGGTGGATCTGCGCTTCGAGGCGGCTTCGCCTTGCGTGTTCACCCGCGGACTGGGCCGCCTGCAATTGCCCATCCGGCACGGCGAGGGCAAGATTTTCACCACCGACCGCGATTTGCTGGATACGTTGGAGCGCGCCCATTGCGTCGCCTGCCGGTATGTGGACGCCAAAACCGGTGTGCCCACGATGCGCTTCCCGGATAATCCCAACGGCTCGCTCAACGCCATCGCGGGGTTATGCGATCCCACCGGCCGCATCTTCGGGCTCATGCCCCACCCCGAGGCCTATCTCTTTCCAGAAAACCATCCCCAGTGGCAGACCCAGAAGCTGGATGGGACCCTGCCCCAGAAAGGACTGGGCTTGCAATTGTTTCGTAATGCCGTGGAAAATATGCAAAAAAGTTAGCATAATTGTGCTTCGTTCTTTGTCCCTCGTTATCAACCAAGAACGAAGAACCAGGAACGTTCTTTAACGGAACCCCCATGATCGCAATTGTGGATTATAACGCGGGCAATCTCACCAGTGTCAAGCTGGCCCTGGACTATCTGGGCACAAGCTCGGAAATCACGCGAGACCCCGCGCGGATTCTCGCGGCCGAGCGCGCGATATTTCCAGGGGTCGGCTCCGCCGGCGCCGCCATGCAAAACATCCGCGCCCTGGGCCTGGCCGACGTCATGCGCCAAGTGGTTCAGCGGGGCACACCATTCCTCGGCATCTGCCTGGGCACCCAGATTGTTTTCGAAGATTTGGAGGAGGATGGCGGCGTGCAGGGCTTAGGCATTCTGGCCGGCAAGGTCAAACGATTCCAGCCGACCAACCCGGCCGACAAAGTGCCCCAGATCGGTTGGAACAGCGTGCAGTTCGCCGAGCCGCACCCCTTGCTGGCTGGGATTGAGAGCGGCAGCGAGTTTTATTTCGTGCACAGCTATTACGCGCTCCCGTCCGATCGCGCCTGCGTGCTGGGCGAAACCGAATATGCCGGCGCCCGCTTCGCCTCGATCGTCACCCGCTCCAACCTGGCGGCCACCCAGTTCCACCCCGAAAAATCGGGCCGCCTGGGCCTGCAGTTGCTGAAGAATTTCACCGCCTGGAGACCAGACCGATAAGGCGCCGGTAAACTAACTTCCCCCTTTGTCAGACTTGTCCGCCGTGTCCGACTTGTCTGACATCTTAAGTGTTCCTCGGCAATTCGGATAGCCGGAACAACCCCAGAATGATTCCCCCGCGTGCGGGCCTTTCCCGGCAGTGCGTTTGCGCATTTCTTTGCCGCACAACGGGCAGGCGGGGGCACGCGGCTTCCCATCTGCTCTTGCCTGCGCCCGCGCGGCGTAAAGCCGTTCGGTAAAACCGCCATGCTCGACAAAATCACGGCTCTGGCTTTCGATTTGCCTGCGTAGCAAATAGGCGGCCTGATTCACGGCGCACAGCATCGCGTTGGCCGCCAGTTCCGGCGTCGCCTTCGCCACAAAAGCCGACAAGCCCGCCAGGCCGGTCAGCCGGACCGTTCTTTCCTTCGCGGGCGGCAGATCGGCAATCATATCGTGCTTCAGTCGCTCGCGCATGGCCAGCGCCTCGGGACAATCCTTGGGCCAGACGCGCAGTCCGCGCTGGATCAAAAAACTTTTGTAATCCTTGAGCAGTTCATCGGAAAGGCTGGCCCGCGCCACATTGGTGAGTTTTAGCTCGGTCTTGCGCGAGGTCGCCGCCGCACCGCTGCCCTCGCTGATATTGCGAACGCCACTGCGCGCCGCCTGCACCATTTGGTCGTGCGTGCGCGAGCGTTTGTCGATGAACCGGTCGCAAAAGACGACGGTGGCGTCATAAACCACCTCGGCAACCTTGTAACTGCGCAGTTTCTCGTAGCCACCATACGGCAACAAAACCCCGTCTGAATCGCTCATGACACCTCCTCCGGCAAGGATTTGCCGTCCGTGGCCGGCAGCCTGTCCAAAAAGTTTACATGTCCGACACGTCGGACCTTCCCATTCGATCAAGCATGAACTGTGTATCGCTGGAAGCGTTTTTAGATTACCCATGCCACGGCAAATTTACAATGCCAAAACATGAGAAAAAACCATTACCCTGAAGAATTATGATGGCCTGACCGCTTGCCGTTCGATATATTTACTTGGCGTATAATTGAGGAGCATATCGTCATGAAGATCATCACTTCCCCTGAAGACATGCAGAAAACCGCGCGCGCTTTGCGGCGCGCGGGCAAACGGATCGGCCTCGTGCCGACGATGGGGTTTCTCCACGAAGGGCACATGGCGCTGGTCAAGCTGGCGCGGCGGCGGGCGGATGTGGTGGTCTTGAGCATCTTTGTCAACCCCACCCAGTTCGGACCAAATGAGGATTTCGGCCGGTATCCCCGCGATTTCGAGCGTGACCGCGCCATGTGCGAGGCCGCCGGAGTTGATATTATTTTCAATCCCGCGCCGGACGCCATGTATCCGGCCGGCTATTCCGTCTATGTGGAAGAAAACGCCCTTTCCAAAGGGCTGTGCGGCGCATCGCGCCCGGGCCATTTCCGCGGGGTCCTGACGGTGGTGGCCAAGCTGTTCAACCTGACTTTGCCGGACACGGCTGTGTTCGGTCAAAAGGACGCCCAGCAGGCGCGGCTGATCCGGCAGATGGCGCGCGACCTGAATTTTCCTGTAATCATCGTGCTGGCGCCCATTATTCGCGAAGCCGATGGCCTGGCAAAAAGTTCGCGCAATACGTATCTCGCGCCGGCTGAACGCCGGGAGGCGCTTTGCCTCCAGCAAGCGCTGAAAACAGCCCGGCGGCTTTACCGGGAAGGCGAACGCGACGCCCGCCGGATCGGCGCCGCAATGCAAGCCGGGATCGAGCAGATGCCCTCGGCCCGCGTGGATTACATCGCAATCGTGGACGCCGACACGCTCCAGCCGGTTCAACGTCTCGATCCTCCGGCGCTGGTGGCCATAGCCGTTTATATCGGCAAGACCCGCCTGATCGACAACCTGACATTGCCGGAAGATGGTTTGAGCAATCTTCCGGAACAGGGCCAACAGTAATTAACCGGATGGATAGATGCAAGCCAGTTTGGGATACTGAGCGAACGCGCGGTCAAGGGTCACCAGACGGTAGCCGCCCGATATGGCAAAGGCGGCCAAGTACGCATCCATAACCACTTTCGGCGAACGCCCAAAGGGCCGACACAAGCGCTCCCAGGTCACGTCCAAGCCCGGCGATTCCAATGCCATCGCAAAGCGCCCCGAGGCCAACATCGCCGCATACACGGCCCAAGCATGCGGCAACGACAGCGTATCTTCACCCATTACGGCCTCGGTACAAAGCAGACGCAGTAAACCGGTCTGCACGGGCCGGGCGACACAAATCGTCGCGGCAACAGGCAAAGCCTGCCACCACGCCTTGACAAGCTCGTGTGCGGCATGCCGTTGTGCCACCAGCGCCAAAAGGATGTTAACGTCGCATAGCAGTTTCATAGGCAGCCGATTCCTCGCGCAGGAGAATGTCGTGGATATCATCCGGCGTCAGAAGCAACGCGCCCGGTTTGCGGCTCCTCACAAGGGGGAACTTGATCGAGCCCCCCGATGGCTTCGAGGCAACGGCATCCAAGTTTTCTTCGAGCGCCTGCGTGACAAGCGCCTTAAGCGTAATACCGCGACGCACGGCAACCGTCTTGGCGCGTCGAGCCAAGGTGTCTGGAAAATCGAGTGTTGTTCGCATGTCGGCATATTCATGCTTTTATGCCTGTCTGTCAAGCGGAAACAATTGGTTCTCAACGGCCATTTTTTCCGATACCGTCTTTTTCCGATTGCTTTTCCAGCCAAATCGCTATACTTCTTATGCGTTTTCACTACTCCGACAAAATCACAAAAAAGGAAAACAATCATGAGAAAAGCATCCAAACCCATGGCATCCGACGATCCCCGCCTGACTGTAACTATTGGAGGCATCGCGTTTCGCAACCCGTTCGTGGTCGCCTCCGGTCCGACGGTGAAATGGAAAGACCAACTGATCCTGGCCGAGGAATCCGGTTGGGCGGGCGCGAGTCTCAAATTGGCCTTCGATCCGGAACCCTACATCAGCCTACCGCCCCGCTATCGCTATTTTAAAAAGGAAGCCTACCACGCCTTTACCGCCGAAAAGCGATTGACCTTCAAGGAAGGTCTGCGCCTCCTGGAAGAAGGGCGCCAGGCGACGCGCCGCCTGGTGTTGTTCGCCAACATCACCTATATCGGCGACAAACCAGGCCTGACCGGCTGGATCGAGATGGCCAAACAGGCCGAAGCCGCCGGCGCCCATGCGATCGAACTGAATATGTGCTGTCCCAACATGTCGTTCAACGTCGCCATGACGGAATCGGCGCGGACAGAACAGACCGGCGCCAGCATGGGCCAGAACGCCGCCGTCGTCAGCACGATTGCGGAAGCCGTCAAGCAGGCGGTCAAAATACCGGTGTTCGTGAAGATCACGCCGGAAGGCGGCCGGATCGCCGACGTGGCCAAGGCCTGTTACGACAAGGGTGTTGACTGCGTGTGTTCGGTCGCCAACCGCCTGGCCATTGCCGACTTCGATATCGAGCAGATCGACCAAGGCCCCTATCGTCTGCAGGATGAACCGACCATGGCCTGTTTTTCCGGTCCCTGGATCAAGCCCCTGGCCCTGCGCGACGTATTCGAAATCCGGCGCAAGGCAGGATCCCAGCCGTTCGTCATGGGTACGGGCGGCATCGCCGGCGCGCGCGACGCCATTCAAATGATCATGTGCGGGGCCGACTTGATCGGCGTCTGCACGGAAACGATGCTCAAGGGTTTTGAGTTCCTGCCGCGCTGGCTGAAAGGGCTGGGCGAGTTCATGGACCGGCATGGCTATAAGAGTTGCCGCGCGTTCCGCGACCTGGCCGTCGGCAAGATCACCTCGGCCGACAAACTCACATTGCACGGCGGTTACGCGGAAGTGGACCTCGCCACATGCACCGGATGCGGACAATGTTGCGCCATCGGCCACTGCAACGCCATTACCATCGTCGACAAGAAAAGCCGTATCGACCGCAAGAAATGTTTGGCCTGTTCCACGTGTGTGGACATATGTCCCGTCGGCGCCATCCGCATGGTGGACACCGGCATTTTGGAGAAAAAATCATGAAGCGACTGATTAAAAAAGGCGACCCCCAGCGAACCAAGGAAATCGTTCTCGGCCAGGATCCATATCTGGATGCGCTCTACGGCTGCTTTCGCCTGCATAATCCCAAGGGCGACGCCTTCGCTCCGCAACGCGAGGTCGAACTGCTGGCGCGCAGCGGAAAAACCGTGCATGTGACGGCGCCCCCCGCCATGAAAGTCGAGTTGCCCGCCGACCGGAAGGTGGTCAACACGGACATTTTCCGTCTGGAAGAGATCGGCCGGCACGGCGATTCGATGCACCTGTTGACCATGCGCGCGGGCTGGAACCAGACGGCCGCGGACATTCGGCGGATGATCAAGTTGGACAAGCACGGCTCGTTTGTGGCCAAGGTTGTCGGGCCGGGATTCGATATCCCGATCGCGACCTCATCCGTGTTGCCGCTCGGCCGGAACAACACCTGGATCGGCATGATCCTGGTGCATCCCGAAGTGCGCCGGCAGGGCGTGGCCAACGCCATGATGCAGGCCTGCGTGCGTTATGCCCTGGAGCAAGGCAAGGTGATTAACGGCCTCGATGCCACGCCCATGGGCAACACGGTGTATGGCGCCGTGGGCTATGTCAATTCCTATCGCCTTTGGCGTTCCGTTTTCCAACTGGCCGAATTTGCGGGCAAACCGTATGACCGTCAACGCGTGGCGCCCATGACCCAGACCGATCTGCCGGAAGTCATCCGCTATGACGCCACAGCGTTCCTGGAACGCGAGGACATCCTGCGCAAGCTGTTCGAGGACGGTGACGGCGGCTGTTTCGCGTATCGCAACGATGCCGGCGTGGTTCAAGGTTATTGCTATTCACGCCCCGGCCGCATCCGCCCGTTTGTGGGGCCCTTTATTGCGGACAATGAAGAGATTGCGCGCAACCTGCTCACGGCGGTTTCCCAAAAATTACTTGAAGACCCCGCCAACGAAACGGCATTTTTGGACACGCCGGAGAGCAAATTCGCGGACAAGGGCGCGTACGTCGAGCGAGCCTTCGACCAGGAGAAAAAACCGTCCGGCCACCGGCTGAGCGCCACCTTGAAACCCGTGCGCGATTTCACGCGCATGTACCAGCTCGTGCCCGACACCGAGGCCGGAAAGCTGGTGGACCGATTTATGCAGGCCGAAGGTCTGCAAAAAGATTCGCCGCGCGTGGCCGATTTTGCCGCGACCATGAACCGGGCCGTGAACAACTATACGGAAACGCTGGCGTTCATGACGCTCGAACGCGAATCGCTTCAGCAGAAATACTGGGGTATCACCGGACCGGAGAAGGGCTGAGCGCGTCAAAGACTAAGCAAACGCCCAACATCCAACGCCGAACGCCCAACGTCGAATGGAAATCAGATGGATGACAACGTCCCGTCCGCCGCCTGCCCTCCGAAGCGCTCAGGCGAAGGAGGGTTCGTCCTATAATTCGTTCCGGCTTTTCAGTTCGATCGTAACCGGGCCGTCGTTGACGATTTCCACCATCATCATCGCCTGGAACCGACCCGTGATCACGCGCGCCGCGCCCAGGATGCGGCGCAAGCCGGCCACATATTCCTCGTAAAGCGCGTTGGCCTGCTCCGCGGGCGCCGCCAGCATGAAACTCGGGCGGTTGCCCTTGCGGGTATCGGCGTGCAGGGTGAACTGTGAAATCACGAGGATCGCCCCGCCGACTTC
>Ga0265297_10006936_pt1 | contig 16039 bp, 27 predicted proteins | sample Munlanlwell13791_FD_192502 | JGI IMG/M metagenome (GOLD analysis project Ga0265297, IMG submission 192502) | Leachate microbial communities from a municipal landfill in Southern Ontario, Canada - Leachate well 137-91 | ecosystem: Engineered > Solid waste > Landfill > Unclassified | place... | reverse complement strand
GAAGACCCCGTCATGCGCCCCTTCCTGATCCCCGCAATCGCAGTAAACCACTACTTGGTAGCCCATCTTGATCCATTCCTTAGATAGTTGGATCACAGCAGTCTCACTCCCGCCTATCCCTGTCTTTAAATTCTCCGGACCCCACTTCTCAAAGTGTTCCTTACCGAAAGAAGCGTAGTAACAAATCTCATTTGGCTTCCACACTCTCGGTACTTTGTGTTTGTTGTACATATACCAGGCAAAGGGCAGGTCTTGCATGGTTTTGGGCATAGACTCAACGACTTTGACAACTCCCGCTGAATTATGCAGTTCCTGATAGTAGAGTGTCAATTTATGGGCCGATTCGCTGGCTTCGTCCAGGTTCTTTAAATCCTGTAAGTATTTTAATTGTTTCCCGTTCTCTTTATTGGGCAGTTCATTATAGAGTAGCCTCATTGATTCATAGGCCTTTCGGACATTCCTTTCGGCATTGAAGTAATAGCGCATCATCAGGTCGGTTGCCAAAACTTTCATGTCTAAGATGTTGGTCATGTTCCCGGCTGATTCGGAAGTGTCCAGACTTAAGGCAATCGTTATCCAATGTTTCATCTCCCGGTATTGTTTGAGGTTGTAACAGGTCCGGGCAAGATAAAGATAAAGAAGAGGGTCAAAGGGATATTCTTTGATTGATTTAAAAAGAAACTCCTGGGCCTCTTGTTCTCTGCCTAATCTACCTAGACACCTGCCGATAAGCGAACAACAGATGGCTCTCTCGGCATCCCATCCCGATTTGGTTAGATATTCATTCCCATATTCAATCGCCGTTTTCCAATCCTTCTCGTCTATTGATTCGGCATAGATTTTCATTAAGTAAAGAAGTGTCCGGGGATCAGAACCTGCCCCTTTTCTCTCATCATCCAACTGTAATTCCAACAACTCCCTATTTCTGGCCGTTCTTAATTCCTGTTCTTTGGGGTCTTGCTCTCTTGTTACTCCTAAGTGCAACCAGGTAATCGGATTGGCTAATGAGTATTCAAGATGGCTGTATTTATAACTGATATTCTTAATGGGAACGGGTGTTTCGTGGAGCCTTTTGTTCCAGACAACCGATCCGGGCCGGAGTAGCCTCTCTCTCATTTGAGTCAACTCCACATTGTTGATCGTTTCGGCTGATGGCGAACCATCGAACTTACAAGCGTACCAATATGTGAAGAAGACCGCATCAAGGTTGGCTTTCTTGGCCCGGATAGCAATCTCTCTCAACAAATGCCCGCCGATCAAAACATCATCGGCATCAATCCAGATATAGAAATCAGCTTTGGGTGAGACTTTTAAAGCACAGAAGTTTCTTTGGTCGGAGAAGTCCTTGTTCCATTTGTGGTAGTAATAACTAACCTTATTTGTCCCGCTACAATAATCCTCGATCTTATTTACCGGGGAGCCGTTGGCGGTGACAATCACCTCATCAACATAATCAATAACCGAAGCAATCGATCTCTTAAGACTGAGCAGTTCACTATCGTCTTTGACGATTAGACAGGCAGATATAAACATATTAAATCTTCTGACAGAACCGAAACATGGGCCATTTTCTGACCAGCCTGATAGTGTTTTTTCTCTCTCCGACTTTAAAATTAGGAAAGACTTTTTTCATCATTCGAAATATCGGCATGGGGTAAGAGGCTAAACTTCTTCCTGTTTGTCTATGTACCTGTTCGGTAATCAATAACTCTTCTTTCTTGTAAGTTGCCCTCTCATCCGTCCAAGCCTTAACTTGTATCGGATAAGTGTCTTCCCAGACGGCAATGATAACATTCATTAATTTTGCTCCTGACGGGGTAAAAGGGGTTTGGGGACGTCCTAACTTAACCCAGAGATCAGTCAACCATTTTGAGGCTAACACCGCTTCTTTGGGGATTTCTTCATATCCTTCGAGGAATTTCTTGGCAGGAGTAATCATCGGGGAAACAATAGCATATTCTTTTCGGTATTACAAATACGAAAAAGGCGCATTATCAGTGCGCCTCTTTCTTCACCTTTACCCCGGTTTAAAGGGTTGTTAAGAAACCTTTAGCCAAAACTGAAGCCTTCTCGTTATAACTAACAAGAGTAAACTCAGTAATGTAAGTTCCAGAAACATTGTCGCCTGTCTTGGCTCGCTCTTCCCAGTGCGGTTCACCGGTTTTAACTAAGAATGCTAATTCAAATAGGTCTTCGTTGACCAATAATGAACTAACCGTTAGTGTTCCGTGAAGCACATCTTTGTTGGCGATAACCATAACAGTTGGACCAACCTCGGAGTCATAAACCCGAACCTCCTGCGTTAATTTCTTTTCCGTTGCCGGAACGGTTCTGGTTAAGTTTGTACCGAAAGCTGCGATCCTTCTCTTTAAGACTGCGGGAACTGCTAATGTCGTTGCGACATAAGAAGCACCAACCGCATCCCATGAGGTTTGAATCTGATCGTTAAGTAACAACTCGGTAAATGACTGCAATCCTGACGGATAAGTGGTGACGTTTGTGGTTACACAACCTGCGATACCCGTAAGTTGTCTGGCCGTTCCTGTTGCACCCGCATTGCTTGATCCGTTAATGATGCCGTACTCCATTTCACTCTTCAGTCTCTTCAAGGCCCTTTCCTTTTCCTTTCCTAATGCGTCCTCGCCTGTTACCTCTGCAATAGAGGCTTTTGTGCGGGAAAGCATGATTGGAGCTTCAAGAATCATCGTGTAGTTTGTGCTACGGACTTCGGCCTGAAGATCAGGAAAAGTGGTTTCGGCTCCCTCTCTCGATGGACTAACGGATGTTTTTCTAGCCTCGTGATAGATATTCCATTGGTGCAAAGTTTGAGTGGCCGGAGAACCCTTGCCTAAATTAGACATGAAGTAATTATCCTCGTTGGGCGAAACATCTCGCATAATATCCAACAGGGATTCCCTCATTTCTGTCGTGGAATCATATATTCCACCTGCGCTGTATGTACCTTTAAATGCCATATATATTCACTTCCCTTCTTCCTATCTTTTGCCACTTTCGGCTGTGGTACAAAGATTGATAGTTATGCTCAGTTTATAGTCGGAGCATCAGACTACTTTGTAAGAATAGGATATAGAACAGGAGAATAGGTTTTCAAGATTAGGTACTTGGAGAGATTGATGGACTCATTGAGGGTGAGAATGACGGACTCATGGATGGACTGAAAGAGGGACTAAAACTAGGCGACATGCTAGGACTAAATGATGGACTCATTGAGGGTGAGAATGACGGACTCATGCTAGGACTCATTGAGGCGCTAAAGCTAGGACTCATGGATGGGCTAAAGCTAGGACTCTTAGACGGACTCATTGAGGGGCTAAATGAAGGGCTTATTGACGGACTAAATGACGGACTCTTACTTGGTGAAGCTGACGGACTCAAACTTACGCTCTCAGACGGACTAAATGACGGTGAAATTGAGGGTGAGAATGATGGCGAGAATGAAGGCGAAACTGATTGGGATACAACCATGACTCCTGTTTTCATCCTGCCTGCCATCTCGTGTAAAACATCTAGTAAATCGCTATTGTGACTCATATCCAGAAGTTTATCTAAAGGGAGAATAGGTTTTCAAGTTTTAATTTAGAAGCCTGCTTTTTTAAGTCTTTCGGCCAAAGCACCTTTTTTACCGAGCATGGTGGCTTTTACCAATGCTTCGTGGTCGGAGTAATCCGTTCCCCTTGCCTGTCCACCGCTTAAAGCATTGATATTCTTCTTGGCCTTTTCCGCTTCCGCCAGCTTAACTTTGTCAACTTTTTTCATAGGGTAAAATGTGTCCATTGCTTCCTGGGCGGCGGCTTCGACATCAGTCGGTTTGCCGTTCATCCATTGGTCAACGACCTCATTACGAACATACTTCCAAACTCTTTCATCAAATCTCTGTTCTTCGGGTATATTCTCACCGACATTATCGGGATTAACTTTGGGGAACCGATCATGGACTTTGCGCATGATCTCATTTCTCTCAAAGTCATCAAAGCGCTTGACTGCCTGTTTGCTTTGGGCTTCGGCTTGATTGGCTCTTTCTTCGGCCAATCTGTTCTTCTCTTTAAGTTCTTTTAGGGTAGATATTAAAAGCCCTGTGTCCACATAACCGGCATCATCAACTAATCCTTTAAAGGTTTCATCAATCTGTTTCTGGGGCAGACCGGGAAACTGTTGTTGGGTAGGGATAACATTGGTTGTCGGTGGTGTGGGAGCATTAGGAACAACAAGTGGTTCGGGGATAAAACTATCTAAAATATTCTTTCTCTTTAATGAGGCGTTCTCGTCTTTAAGTTTCTTGATGTATTCACCCGTTCTTTCGGGGTTCTTAGAGTTATCAAGGGCTTCTTTCTCGGTAATTTCTGTTTTAGCGGCTGGTTCGACAATTTTAGGTTCTTCTTTGGGTTCTTCAGGTGTTTCAGGTGGTGGTTCTGATGGTTTAACTTCAACAGGCGGAGATTCTAAGGGCTTTTCTTCCTCATATGGGGGTAATCCTTTTAATCGTTCTACTATCTTTGGGTCAGAAGGTTCAGGCATTAAATACTATATATAACTATTTGTTAAAGATGTCAAATAGGAACTTTATCTGTGATCCTTTCCACCCGGCTCCGCATGAACAACGCAGTTCCCCGTCTATAATCTTGACCTTGCCCTTGTGATTACAACGACCTGAATTAATACTCGCTTCTTCCTGATGGGTTTTGTACTTTTTATGCTCCTCAGCAATCTCGTCCTTAAATTGGGTGAAGAAATGTTTAGATTTCATAATTCTTCTCCGGATCTTTCATCTGTTTAGTGAGGTTAAGGATCATTTTCTCGGCCATTTCCATTAAATTAAAAACTTCCTGATAAGCCATTGCCCGTGAATACTCGATAATATACTTCTTATCGAAATCAGCTTGAGCCGGATCAGGCCATTTGTTGTGGAGGGCTTGCTCCAATAGGGGCTTGAGGTAAGCCAGGTAATCCTGGGACTTGGCTAGGCGGTTGAACGCCTCCCATTTGAGGAGTTCCTGGCGCATTCGGATTAACCTGGGGCTGTCCTGGGATTTGTCCATATGGTTGAGGCGGAGGCAGCTTTTCAAAGAACCTGTCAGCGTCTTTAAGACCTAAGTCTTCAAAACTCTGGCTTAATAACTCCTTGATCTTTGGACGGAAGCCTTCGGCTCCTAATAATTGTAATACTAACGGATTGGCAGTGATGGTAGTTATAGCATTTTGTCTTCCCTGTATCAACTCCTGTTCAGCCCCGACTGCCATTGATCTGACATCGGCAATATAATCATAAGCGCCGTCTAAATCTTCCGGAACCATTGAGATGTCGGCAATGTCGCCGGTATCATTAACTCTCATTTTAGGTTTGATTTTCATAAACTCCGGGTTCTTCTCATCCGGGTTCTCAATGACCGGGTATTGGGGAGTCTTAGCCGCTTCAATCATTGAATCAAGCTCTGCCGGTGTCGTATTGGGGTTCTGTTCTACAATATCGGCAATGTATTGAGCCGCTTCCGGCTGGACTGTCATTTCATCTAATCCTGCCTGTTTGAAGTAAGCAAAGTTCTCCTGGCCGATTATTCTTATTAAATGTTCTGTCTTGCCTTTCTTGGTAAAGATAAACTGCCTGTTGTTTGACAACCAGAACATCATGATATCTTTTATAAACTCAGCCAGATCGGTTTGGTTCTTTTCATCCCTGACATTCTGTTGTTTAACTGATTGTCTTATCTCTGTGGCTGTCTTTTGAGGATTGAATTGATCCACTCCGCTTGTTCCCTGACTCATCATGCCCATAGCGGTATTAAAGGCGGACACTAAGGCACTGTATGTCGTCTCAAAGAACCTGACTGCCTCACCATTTGATTGCATCTCGGTAACCGCATCAACTCTGTTGATTAACCATTGGGCTTCCGGTGCATAAGCGATTGTCTCAAGCCTACAAGCGCCCTCAATGATCTTTAAAGGCGGTCTCATCTTGAGTATTACCTCATCCATGTAACCGCATAGGGTGGCTTGTATAGCTCTCCATAAAGGAATAACACTCTCTACCTCTGATTCACCTAACGGGTCATCTTGAATCGGGTAATATCTTAATTGAACAATCGGAATCTTGTGGTGAATATAGGGATTGTCTATTTCTCTTATGATCTCATCATGGTCGGGGCAGAAAGTTATCCACTTATCCTCACGATATTCGGTCACGACTTCAATTACCGGGAAAGCCATGTCCGTTCCTACTCTATCTTCTAGTCCTTTTATTGTTTTAAGTCTGCTTGACCAATCTTCACGCCTGTCAGATGAGGTAATGCCGACATCCTTTTGTTTTTTAGTAATATCGGCTTTGATAAAGCCTAAGTTTTTGAATAATGGTTTGCCGTCTTCGTCTTTTTGCTCTTCCAGGTCCTCTATAAACTCCCAGCTCCTATGTTGGAACCACTTGGCGTCTTTAACATGAGAAGCGGAAAAGTCCAGACCGCAATCCCTGATATCTAATGGTTGGAACTCGTTGCCCTCGAACTTAATATTGCCCTCTTCGTCATATTCCACCTTCCACTTCACCAAACCGAATTTAGATTGATAAAGTCTGGTGTCCATGTCAGAGATAGAGATCTTAACCTGCATTGATCCACCCTCTTGGGCATGATCCCAGTCAAAATCAAGTTTAGCGTTGTTGATCCTAGCTTTAATGATGTCGCCCGACTCTCTAGGAACTAACCTGCCCTTTAGTTTACCGTTGACAAGCCGGGCGTTTTTTTCAAGTAAAGATGTTCTTATCCGGGGATCGGTTGTTCTTGATGTAAAGGGCCAGTCATCGGGGAGTTGGCCGTAGTAGGAATCGGTGATGTCATCCCAGCCGTATTTGCGGGTCATTCTCTGGTTGTTATCATCAGTCCACGCCGAATAATGAGATTGTACCTCTTTTAATAAATCAGACATGAAATCAATATAAAGTTAATGGCGATAGGTTTTCAAATACCTTTAATAATCACTACCAGCTCGGAATAAAAGGTCACTCTCTTGATATTGGCCTGAGCTTTACAGGCAGAACAAACCCGGACAAAATCACGCTGGGCATCATCCAGGGGAACCATATAGGAAGGAAAGGTCTTTAATTGCTTCTCCCCGCAGGTCTGGCAATACCACTCCTCAAGTTCTTCTTTGACTAGCCCGTTTGTCGGCCCGCCCCACTTTGTCCAACCGTACATCTTATGCGTGATTGATATAGATGGCAGTGAGTTCATCATGCAATACTCCAGTTCAGTTTTACCCTGTTTATAATAGGGTTTGCAAACTCCGGCTCACATTGTTGGTATAGTTGCCAGGCAATTGCCAAACTCATCACTAAATCATCATGACAACCTGCTTCCGCCTGAGCTTTTACGGTAGCCGTTGTTCTGGTCACAATGAAGGAAAACATTTCCTCGATTGTCGGTTTATCGTAAATCGTTAAAAGTTTATTATCTATCGCTTCCTTCAATTGAGATAACATTGCCGGTCTTGTTGCTGTATTTGTATCCCAACCATACTTGACGGGTTCAGGATAATTAATTTGTCCCATTGTCGGCATTTTAAAAAGAGTATATTTTCCCAATCTATTCATTGAAGCAAGCCGGTCAATTTCAAATGTTCCGCCGGCATTTCTTTCATAAGCTACCACTGGTTTTTTTTTAGTTATGTCATAAATTCTCTCAAGTATTGGATATAATTGATTGGTCATTTCGGTTGCAATTGTTTTTGAATGATAAACCAGGGGAACATCAATCTTAGTCTTTGATAAAAATTGGGCGGCACAATAATCACCCAAACCGCTTGAGGTGTCAGCCGCTACAACTATAAACTCACCATCCTGAAAATCCCTAAATTGTCTGAACAAGTTTCGCCTCCTTTGTTTGTCCTAAATACCATTTAAGACTATCGCTGTTAAAAAACATTTCCCCGGATGATAAAAATGCTTCAATGTCGCTTTCCGGATACTCTTGAGGAAACAACTCTTTAAGTTCCATTCTTTTATTGGCTAAAAACTCCGGGGAATAGAAATCACTGGCTTTATAGAATAATGGCTTAAATGGCCTTTCGCCAAGCTTACAATCATCCCAGAAGCTCTTGAAGTAACCATAGCCGTTAGCGGTTGTTTCAATAATGATTCTTCCCTCGGGAACAACTGCCTGCATTGCGCCTGAAAACATTTTACTTAGATTACCATAGAAAGCCGCCTCAGACAGGTGTAAATTAGTTACCGTTTTGCTTCTGCCAAAATCAACATTATCAGCCGTGCCGATTGTGTAGCGTGAACTGGTGGCTTCATTAAACAATTCATACTTAGAGTTATATTTCAGGGGAATTTTAACCCCTTTTATTTCCTCATAACTTTTAATGTAAAACTTAACTCTATCTAACAACTCAGAGGCATTGTCTGATATATCAGCCACGATAACATTCCTTTGATTATCTTTAAGAATAAAGTCAAAAGTGAACATAGCCAGAATAAGTGAAGAAAAGCCTTGCTGTCTGGCCTTTAAGATTACATCCCGGCCAGTTGAATCCTCTAATAGATATTTATTTTGGATTGTATTTAAAACAAAAGGAACAGTCTCCGATTGTTTATTAACAATACTAAGTCTGCTTTCAATAAATTTTTTATAATTCAAATTCTTTTCGCTCATCGGTTAATACCTTTCCAAAGTTAAACTGTTGAACCGTAGTTGGCTTGTCCTTATTTCTCATGACTTTATATACTTCCAATGCTTCCCCTAATCTTGCCCTCGCTATTGTGTCATCAATTCTTGCTGCCGCCTTAGCCGCCAGTATTACTTCATAGTCAGAAAAGGCGTTGTTAAGTTCCGTTCCAAATTGTTCAAGCTCTTGAGGGATTGGGGCTTTGGCATAATTAAACGCTGTTGTTCTTTGAACACCAACAATATCCGCTATTTGACCATAGGAAAACCCCAGCTTTTCCAAGACATTACAAGCAACTTTCTTTTGCGGTGGTGATAATAGTTTTAAGTCTTTATCCGTCATTTTGTTTAATCTCCACTTCTACAATTTGATCCGATGGAATATTTGATAATTCCATTAAACTTCTGTCATCAGTAACCAACCGGATTGAGTATTCGTTATCCAAACTAACTAGTTTTTTCTGTTTAATTTCCTTAATCTCCATTAGGAATTTCATATCTTTAACTCCCTTTGTACATCAGTTATTGAATAAGCCACAAAACACTTGGCCCCGTTTTTCTTTAACTCCTCTATGGTTTCCCTTTGCAGATCGGTAAGCTTTCCGCCCTCTCTCTTTACCTCAATGCCTAAGAATTGACCATTCTTTAACAAACCGATAATATCCGGCAGTCCTGCCTTGCCGATAGTTACCATGCGCCTGAACCTGCCCTGTCCGGTAACTAACTTGCCGCTATTGTTTCTCCAGCAATATATCCCGTTAAATTTCAGGAATTGAAGTATGGCCGTTTGAATGTCATGCTCGCTTGCCATAAATGGATGACGTTTCATATCTTAAACAACCACTTAATAAAATTAATTATTAATGGGCCAAGTATTAAGCAAACAAATATCCAAATCGCAATTGAATGTTTTAAGAAATCTCTAGAATCTTTCATATTACAAATTGTTTTAATAAAAACTTATCCTTTTGGTTGTAGTAGTTGTAACATTGTTCGCATAAACAAAACCTTTTCTGCCGGGAAACAAACATAATATCCCCGCATCTTTTGCACTTGATCTCATGTCTGCCGTAACGGATATAGGCATCGTTGTTACGAATTGTCATAAGGCTCTATTTAACAACTGGTTTCCCTTTTTTTAATTGAATAGTTGTGCCAACCTTGTTTATCTTAATTTTCTTTCCGTTTATTTCTAAATATTTAAATCGTTTCATCTTCCTCCTTTAGTTTTAATAATGGTCATATTTCTTTATATGGCACTTCTATAAATGGCGTTATATCTTCCCGCCAATCTTCATCACCAAGTTTTGAATACCGATAAACTTTATCCCCAATCTTTTTAAAGAACTCTTTATAAGGAATGGTGTTTTTAATATCTATTTTAAGGTCATAATTTCCCTTAAGGATTTTTTTATTTATTTTGATAAACTTCCTGCTTTTTATGGTCATTTTGATTTGGGTTTATCCCACTCAACTTTTCCAAACCCCATATATTTGGGGTCATTTATAGTCCAAGTTTTCCATCCACAAATTTTACAGATATGCCTATCCTTTACCCCATATCCTGTCCATTTATGACTTCCATAAAGAAAACATCTGGTCATTGGTTGTACAATCTCTTTATTAAATCTACTTTCAATTTCAGGCCAGTTATATTCAATAAGTTTCTTTAACATTTCTGCTTTTTCATCATCTTTTGGTTCACGAGCAATAACCCTTATTCTTGGGGTGCCCTTAAAATACTTTTTTATTTCTTTAAATATTTGAGGCTCAAACTTTTTCTTCTTCCTGTTTTTAATGGTCATAATGATTTAAATGTTATCGAACTTGACGGATGAATATATTTACCATTTTTCTTAAACCATGATTCCATATCCTTAAATATCCTGAATCTTTTATCAACTGTCCCGTTTTTTCTTAGCGGTACAGTCCAAAAAACACAGTCACAACTAAATGTATATGTTTTCTTCCCGCTTTTTCTGGTCATAATGGTTAGCCTAAATAATTAACTCTTTAGAGCCTTCCAATAAGGAAAGCTCAAACAGTCAACTACTTGTTTAAGTCAATAAACGGGACTGTTCCGTTGGGAATCATCTGAACTGGTAATTTACCATCCCATTTCTCAATCGCTTTTAACTCCACATAGTTAGCTCCGCCTTGAGATTGGATAGCTTCAGACTGAATCTTAATCGCTTCCGCCTCACCCTTGGCCTGTGCAATACGTTGTTCGGCTTCGTATTTAACCTGTTCTAATTTATTCTTAGAAGCCATAGCATTTTGTTCAGCAGTTACTTTGCGTTCAATCGCCGAATTAAAAGAAGCCGAGAAATTGAAATCAACAATATTAAAATCTTCTATTGTGATTCCGTTATTTCCCATCTTCTTTACCATCAGGGTTTTAATTCCATCTCTGACCTCGGTTCGTTTAGTAATCAACTCTACCGCCGTGTATTTGGCAGTCATAGCTTTGACACTCTCCTGTAAAGATGGAACGATTACTCTCTCGTCATAATCCATTCCTATTTCTTGATAAAGAGAAACGAGCCGACTTGGTTCAAGTCTGAAATTCAAAGCGACATCGGCTGCTACGTCCTGTAAGTCTCTTGAGGCTGCCGTTGCTTTGGCTGTTTTCTTCTGTGTCCTTACTTCAATATTCTTATTCCCTTCAATAAAAGGGACTTTAAAATAAATTCCTTGCCCTCTTATATCGCCAGTTACGTTGCCGAATCTGGTGGAAATACCACGATAGCCGACTGGGACAAAGCCAATGGCAGTAAAGAATAGAATTATAAGACCGATTATCCCTCCCATTGAACATCCGATTATTGTATTTGCTTTTTTATTTTCATCCATATTTTTCACCTCCTTTAAATTTATAAAAATAAACTTAATATAATCGCTATCAGACAGACAAAAGCTATTAAACATAAACAGCCGAAACATCCTGTCCAGCTATCATTTACTTCCTGCATTTTCCCTCCTCCCAGTAATCGCCCACCAGAGTTTCTTTAGCCAGTTAGGTTTCTTCCCTTCAATTATCTTTGCTGAACTGGTCATAGGTTATTTTGTTTAACTAATTCAAAATCCTTTTCAATAATTCCCAATTTTTTCATAGCCTTTAATTGGAAATCTGGTTTTTGCCAATAGTTATACATATTTACTCCAGCCTTAAGCGCTTCTTTATATTCTTTTTCAGAACATTTTTTACACCAATGTTGTTCTGGGAAAGGTTCGGGTGGGTCATAACTTGAACAACCATAGGGTGTTCCACTATCCATAGTTTTATAAGCCACAAATAATCCACAATCTTGACATAACCATTCTTTATCTCTCATTTTAGCCTTTCTTAATTGCCTTTTTAATAATCTTATTCTTTAACATTGAGGGGCAAATTCTCCTAAATATTTTCTTTCCGCAGACTTTCTTACATCAATCGCCTCTTTTTCTGTTTTATAATAACCAAACATTTTAAGTTTTCCATTAATTCTCATATAAGCAGTCCACTTTTTTGTATTAGGATACCAACCAACCCCAACCTTACCCCATCCTTTTCTCGTCTTATGGAGAGAATAATTATTTTGGGAAAAAGTACAAAGGCGTAGGTTTTTTCTCCTGTTGTCTAATTTATTTCCGTCAATATGGTCAACCACTAATTTACCAGAATATCCCAAAAGGAAACGGGAGAGGGTATAATATTTTCTTTTTCCTTGATATGTAGAAATTACTTTAACAGCATTGGTTGAGGTTACCCCCCAAGAATAGTTAAACTTTATTAGTTTATCTAAATCTACGGAATCAATAATAACTTTAACAATTTTTCCACTCTTAAGAGCATATAAAATTGTTCTTTCTCCAATAATTTTATATTTGTTCATCATAAATTTATTATTCTCGTTAATAACCAATCCTAATTATTTTTTAAGAATAAGCTTATCGGCAAGTTCTTTACCATAGACTATTCTTGTGCCTATATTCCCAATAATATTTCTTGCCTGTTCATAAGTTATCTCTTTCCCCACCTCTTTAAGCAACTGTCTAATGTTTTCAACTATTATGACCTCAAGTTTATCTAACAATTCGCTATCTTTTAATTTATCCATATCTACCTCTATAATACTTATTAAAATAACTCAATATTTTCCCAAAACTAATCTCTTGTCCTCTTTCAGAAAAATCATCACTAATTAAATCAGATATTTCTTCCAGTTTACTATTTATTATTGTTTCAAAGAACTTTAAAAGATATTTCTTAGTTTCACTCCCAATAAGTGTATATTTATTATCTTTATCTACGGGAAATTTTTTATTAAATTCATTTAATTGTTCTACTGTTAAAAATAATTTCATATTTTCATATTGTTTTTTAGGTTTATTGTAAGAAATTAATCCTTTATCAAAATTAACCCAGCCAAATCCCGTATCTATCCATTTATTTTCCAATAAATTTTTCGTCTTCATTTCATAATCGTGTCAAAAACCCAGCAAAGGCCGATGACAAAGCAACAACTAAAAAAAGTAAATAATATAAAGGTTAGGATGTCAAGTAAGCAAGATTTCATATTCCAAAGACCTCCATTTTCAATTGTTGTATTTTTTCTGTCGGTAGCCGGCTTAATCCTTCCATTATGGAAACCTTTTTTATTTCTTCTTTCTTTCTTTCAAAGCGCTGGTCAATGTCCGGCTTCATGTCCCTTCCCCAGAAGATCATTGGTTCTTCCGGGTTCTTGTAAAATCTTTCGAAGCGCTTGGCGCCTCTTTTCCAATCCCCGGCTGATTTATAAGTAGCTGTTCCAAAAGGGGTCTTAACAACTAACTTTCGATTATATGCTTTTCTCAACCATTTGTCCCAAATCCCGAAGAATGAGTTGTAGATCGGCTTCTCAAGGTCAAAGATAACGGTTTGTCTGGTGAAGACTGGTTCGTATTTCATAAGTAGTCAGTATAACAGACCCACGGCCGGAATGATCCTGACCGAAGATAAATCTGCTTTGCTAATCTAATATTTAATTTATAATCGTATAGTTGTTCTTCAATAATGCCGAAGTGATTTACCCAAGTAGGAGCATTTATCTGAAACACACCGAAGTCCGCCGTCTTGCTATGGGCGTAAGTGTTAAACTTTGATTCACAATTCGCTACCCGGTAAGCGGTTATAACCGTATCGTACCCAAGATCGCCCCACTCCTTAGCAATTTCCGCCAGAATATCGGCCTGTGAGACTTTAGGCTGTTGGCGTGCTAATTTAATGTATTTATCATAGGAAGGATTATAGGAAAGTTTTTTAGAAGCCGGTTTTAAGAAGCAAAAGGGGACTATTAGTAAAAGTAAGATGAGCAGTAATTGTTTCATATGCGTGATTCCTTTCGCTATTCTTTCGCTTTAAGTAGTCTGTAGGGGGCTGGTATCGGTCAGCCCCCGGACACTACTCAGTAGCTTCCCTCCCATTTGAATTGATTTTTTGTACTAATTGATCGCTTAAAATCCATGTCTCTAAAAGAGATTGATAAAACTTATCCTTATATTCCGTGCTTGGTTTAATCTTCTCCCAGTTATTATTCAATCTATTTAGTGTTTGCTGTATATCCATGTTTAGGTTAGGCATTGTCCCCCTTTGCTGGTAGCCATTTGACATGCTCTTTGTCCTTTGTACAAAATATGGCACTCCATGCCTTGCCTGTTTTCTTGGACACTCCGGCTTTAAACTCCGCCGGTGATCCGCAGGTTTCACAGACATAAGCGGTTTTGTTCTTGCCATTCATGGCCTTGTCCCACATATCGGCTTTGGTTCCCAGTCTCTTAACAAGAGCTTCGTAAACTGAGATCGCCCATTTACCTGCCTGTTGTCTGCCTTTGGGAGTGTCTGCCTGAACCCGGACGGTATGTTTACCGTCGGTGCTGAGAAATATCTCGGCGGTAAACGCCTCATCATTTAACCAGAGTTCATCTGCTACTTCTTTCCTGTCATTATCTATCATATTTTTTTTGGTTTGGGGTGGTTAAGGGCTTTCACTCTCAACCACCCCTGAAAGCCAAACCTATGTGAGAGATTTTACTCCCTCGATATATCCTAAGATATATAAGTGATAAAGCATATCTTTTGTCCGCTTATCAAGTTTATATCCGCCGGATTTTATTAATTTGTTAAATTTTGCCTTTAATTCTCTATCCATATTTATTTTATTGAAAGTTCCTTCAAAAAATCGGCATTAGCCTTTTTTTCTAAGTAACTTCTAACTTCTTTGGTTGCCCGGACATCGCTTGGGTTAGTAATTGTGTATAAAGCGATATCATAGTTTTGGGCTAACCAGCTACCGACTATTAAAGCTACGACCATTGTTATAACTAAACCTATGGCTGACGCTTTGGTAACTTTAGGAAATTTGTGTAGAATCATATTTTTCACCGCCTTTCTCTCTTAAGAATGTAGGAATAGACAAGTAATCAATGTAGATTTTGGTTTGTTTGCCCGCTTGGCGTTTATCAAGAATACCTTTTTCAATGTAACGGAGAATGGTCATCCGGGAGAGGCCAGTTATTTTTCTAACTTCTTCTATGGTAAGCCATTTAGTTTTATCCATACTGAATTGAGTATAACACATTATACCATAGTGTCAAGTTTATGTTTAGGCACACTTTTTATCATTTAGAGCGATTTTACTACCCAAAAGCATTATTTTTCTCTTACTTTCTCTCCATTTTCGTTCAAATAAAGAATTATTATCAATATGTCCCCTTTTTATATTCATACCGATTTTCTCCGCTTGGTTTATGATCTGGTTAACTCTTTGCCTGCTTATTCCAAGATATTCTCCTATTTCTCTATATGTGTAATCTTGACTTCTAAGTTCTTTAATTAAAATCATATTTGGTTTAGTGAATCGGAGGGTCTGACCATGAAGTTTTGCGTGACATCTTTTACAAACCACAAGAAGATTCTTTCTATCATTATTTTTTACATTCTTGTCGAGGTGATGAACTATTATATATTCCCTATCCCCACAAAGTTTACAGGAGTAATTGGCTTGCTTTAATATATCCGGATATTCTTTTCCGTTTCTATATATATTTGCCGCTACTCTCTGCTTTGTTATTTTTCTTCGGCCGAAATTAAATACTCTTTGCGGTCTAAAAAGCTCTTGGGTTATCTCATCTAAATATTTATAGTCAATCATGTAAACTATTTTACATTATAAAATGATAGAAGTCAAAGGGCGTAGCCATGATTTTAATTTTGCCGGATTTTGATGAGCTGAGGAGTGGGGCAAGAGGAACAAGATCCTACCCCACACCTTAACTCACCATATATTAGAGATATCCGGGAGAAGGATTCATCTCACCCCCCCCCCCCCCCCCCCCCCCCTCATGCG
>Ga0265297_10006935_pt1 | contig 16039 bp, 12 predicted proteins | sample Munlanlwell13791_FD_192502 | JGI IMG/M metagenome (GOLD analysis project Ga0265297, IMG submission 192502) | Leachate microbial communities from a municipal landfill in Southern Ontario, Canada - Leachate well 137-91 | ecosystem: Engineered > Solid waste > Landfill > Unclassified | place... | reverse complement strand
GGTGAGCCATTACCTCACCAACTACCTAATCGTACGCGGGCCACTCCCAAAGCGGATAAATCCTTTAATCCGAAGATCATATGCGGCATTAGCTACCCTTTCGGGCAGTTATTCCTCACTTTGGGGCATGTTCCCACGCGTTACTCAGCCGTCCGCCGCTCGAGTACCCCGAAGGGCCTTTCCGCTCGACTTGCATGTGTTAGGCGCGCCGCCAGCATTCATCCTGAGCCAGGATCAAACTCTCCATAAAAGTGTTTCTGTTTCAAAACACAAGACTCTAATAAAAATTGACGATGATAGAACCTATCAAAAGATAGATTCTTAATTTGCACTACTAAATTGTCAAAGTTCATTCTTATCTGTATCAACTCCACGTTGCTTCGCTTTATAGTTGCCTATAAGTGCGACCAGACTTAAACAATCATACCTAGGTATTAGTCAGTAGTCAAGGGTATTTTTGCTTAACTTGTCGCTAAAATCACTACAATGCCAACAATGACGCCGACCAAAGCACCGGCCAAAACTTCTAGTGGCGTATGACCCCTGGCAACACGAGGCTTTTGTATTGTACTTTTCGATTCCTTCAACATGGCCAAAATAGCCACGCCCTGCTCGCCCGAAGATCGACGGACCATAACAGCATCATACATAACCACTGCACTAAACAGCGCCGCTAGTCCAAAGATGGCCGAATCCACACCCTCGCGCAGTCCAATCACATACAGCACGGCTACAACAGTTGCACTGTGAGCACTTGGCATACTGCCAGACAAATATAGTTGCCTGTAGTTCCTGAATGTACGAGCCTTAATGCTCAAGATAACATACTTTAGGCCCTGGGCTACAAGCCACGCCATAATACCAGCGAGTAAATATGGCGATACAGCCTGAATCATATACTATTCCTCATCCCCGTCTTCATCAGGTGATTGTTCTGGCATCAGGCCAAGCGAGGCAACCTTGTCGCCTTCACTCATGCGCATAATTCGAACACCCTGAGTAGTACGTCCTAGCGTAGGAATATCCTTTAGTCCAACACGGATAGCCTGTCCTTTGTTAGATATTAGCAGTACTTCACTGGCATCCGGCTCTAGTGTACGAACTGCAATAATTGGACCGGTTTTGGCAGTAACAACAGCCGCCTTGATACCTACGCCACCGCGTTTGTGTGGCGGAAAGTTAGATACCTTAGTTGCTTTGCCGTATCCGTTTTCACTAATAACCAATAGGCTTCGGCCATCGTCATCAACAATATCCATACCAACAACTTGATCATTTGGTCGCAAACGAACACCGCGAACACCGCGAGCTGATCGTCCCATTGGACGAGCATCTTTTTCACCAAACCTAATCGCCTGACCGGCAGATGTTGATATGATTACATCATTATCACCTGTCGTCTTCTGTATCCAGCGCAGTTCATCACCTTCATCCAACTTAATCGCAATCAATCCGTTAGTACGAATGTTCGCATAATCCTTAAGTGGAGTTTTCTTGATTGTACCCTTGATAGTCGCCATGAATAGATATCCGTCATCCTTGGCATCTTTTTCATGGCGGATAATTGATGTAATGCGCTCTTCTGGCTGCAATTGCAGCAGGTTAACTGCCGCTACACCCTTGGCTGCCAAGCTTGCCGCAGGTACCTCGTATGCCTTCAGGCGGAAGATACGCCCCTTGTTCGTAAAGAACAGCAGATAATCATGTGTACTGGCCGGCACTAACTGATCAATAACGTCCAACTCCTTGGTCGTCATTCCACGCTTGCCTTTACCACCACGGTGCTGACGACGATATTCGCTGACCAGCGTGCGTTTGATATAGTTCTCGGTAGTTAACAGGATAACTGATTCCTCTTCTGGGATCAGCTCTTCGTCGCTAAATTTACCAAGCTCATTGTTTATCATCTTTGAACGACGTTCATCGCCGAATTTTTCCTTAACCTCTAGTAACTCTTCTTTGATAATGCGTAGAATCTCTGACTCTTTGGCCAATATTGCCTCTAATTTGGCAATTAGGGCTAGTAGCTCGTTCAACTCGTTTTCAATCTTGTCACGCTCTAGACCGGTTAGTCGACGTAGTTGCATCGCCAGAATCGCCTGGGCCTGGATTTCTGATAAACCGAACTTATCCATCAATCCAGTTTGAGCGTCCTCGCTAGTCTTGCTGGCGCGAATCAGTTTAATAACTTCATCGATATGATCAAGCGCAATTTTATAACCTTCTAGAATATGAGCGCGAGCCTTGGCAGCCTTTAGTTCAAACTCGGTTCGGCGACGCACAACAACTTGGCGGTGCTTCACAAATTCACTCAAAATTTCTTGCAGCCCAAGCGTACGTGGCTGAATACCATCAATAAGCGCCAGCATGTTGTAGTGGAAGCTCGTCTGCAAGGCTGTCATTTTAAACAGCTGATTCAAGATCTTTTTAGGGTATGAGTCCTTACGAAGTTCAATAACGACACGAACCTTACCGCGTGCGCTCTCGTCACGCAGGTCACTAATGACAATCTTTTTATCCTTGTGTAATTCAGCAATCTTTTCTATAAGTGTTGCCTTATTTACACCGAAAGGCATTTCAGTAACTACAATTTGACTACGTCCTTTTTTGGTTTCCTCAATATTAGTTACAGCACGGATAGTTACACTACCACGGCCGCTTTGATAAGCCTGTCGCATCGGTGCACCACCATAAACGATAGCTCCAGTAGGAAAATCTGGACCCTTCACGAACTGTAATAAATCTTCAACTGTCGATTCTGGATTGTCAATTAAATGAATAGTTGCGTCAACCAGCTCACCTAGGTTATGTGGTGGAATGCTGGTCGCCATACCAACTGCAATACCAATCTGTCCGTTCAGCAGCAAGTTAGGCAAACGAGCTGGCAGAACAGATGGTTCACTCTCGGAGCCATCGTAGTTATCGCGAAAATCAACTGTATCTTTATCCAGGTCAGTTAATAGCTCATTACCAGCACGTCCCAATCGAGCCTCTGTGTAACGACTAGCAGCCGCAGGGTCACCATCCATCGAGCCAAAGTTACCCTGTCCATCGACCAATTTATAACGCATCACCCAATCTTGCGCTAAACGTACCATTGAATCATAGATAGCGGAGTCACCGTGTGGGTGGTATTTACCCATCACATCACCGACGATACGGGCGCTCTTACTGAACTTACTTCCAGGACGTAAGTTCTGCTCGCCCATCGAATACAGAATACGACGATGAACAGGTTTTAAACCGTCACGGACATCAGGCAGTGCACGATCAATAATCACACTCATTGAATAGCGTAAAAAGCTATCTTCCATGACATCTTCGACTGTACGGTTTTCGACTAATCGCGAGTGAATTTGTGGAATTTCTGGGACTAACTCCCCTTCTAGTGCTGTATTTTTGTCATCATCCATATTAAATATCCAATTCTGCTACGTTAACAAATTTCGCCCGTGTCTGAATAAACGATTTACGTAAATCGACTTGATCGCCCATCAATTTAGTAAAGATAGCGTCAGCCTTTTCGGCATCCTGAACCTTAACTTGAACTAATACGCGGTTTTCTGGATTCATCGTTGTATCCCAAAGCTGCTCGGCGTCCATCTCACCCAGACCCTTGTAGCGTTGCAGCATCGTTAACCCAGCCTGTTTATTGCGGTCAGCTTCGTCGTCAACGTTTGTTCCTTTTGCTTTGCGATCAACAATCATTTGATCAATTATCTGGTCACGCTCTTCATCGCTATATGCATAATACTTTTTAGTACCTTGTCTCAACAAGAATAGAGGTGGCTTTGCCAAATATACATATCCTCCATCGACGACTTCCTTCATATAGCGGAACAAAAACGTAAGTAATAGTGTCGAAATGTGACTACCATCTACATCGGCATCGGTCATGATTACAATTCGGTGATAACGCAATCCGCTAACATCAAATTGATCACCTATACCAACACCTAGTGCCTTAATCAAACTGACAATCTCGTTATTACCAAGCATACGGTCTAAACGCGCGCGCTCAACATTCAATACTTTACCGCGAAGTGGCAAAATTGCCTGTGTCCGACTATCGCGGCCTGATTTTGCAGATCCACCAGCTGAATCACCCTCTACTATATATATCTCGGACTCTGTTGGATCTTTGCTAGAGCAGTCTGATAGTTTGCCAGGCAAGCTCATACCGTCAAGTGCACCCTTGCGGATCACATTATCACGTGCGGCGCGTGCAGCCTTGCGAGCGCGGGCCGCCAATAGTGCCTTGCCGACAATCTTTTTTGCTACATTTGGATTCTCGTCCAGATAATACGAGAAGTACTCGTTCATAACCTGTTCGACATAGCGGCGAACCTCTGGATTGCCCAGTTTGTTCTTGGTCTGACCCTCAAATTGCGGATCAGGTAACTTTACCAAAATGATCGCAGTCAAGCCTTCGCGAATATCATCACCGCTCAAGTTGTCTTCTTTTTCTTTAAGCAATCCGGACTTACGTGCGTAATCGTTAATGACACGCGTCATCGCCGAACGGAATCCTATCAAATGTGTTCCACCATCGGGGGTAAGTACGTTGTTGGCAAACGGCTTTACTAATTCAACAAAAGTCTCGTTATATTGTATGGCAACTTCCACCATCGAATCTTCGATTTGGCGCTCTACATAAAATACATCGTCGCTAACAACATCCTTGCCTACATTGAGGTGTTTAACGTAGCTTTGAATACCACCTTCAAAGTAGAAAGCTTGACGCTCTTTAGTGCGCTCGTCGCGAACAGCTACATAGATACCCTTGGTTAGGTAGGCCTGGTGACGTAGGTAGTTAACAACCCATTTATAATCAAACTCAACTGTTTCCTTAAAGATTGTATCGTCAGGATAAAAAGTAATCGTCGTTCCAGTCTGTGTTGACTTTCCTACAACAGCTATTTCTCCCTGTGGAATACCGCGAGCGTACTCTTGGCGGTATAGTTTGCCGTCTTTACGGACCTCGGCTATCAATTTGTTAGACAATGCGTTTACAACACTCGAACCGACACCATGAAGACCAGATGATACCTTGTAGCCACCGTTACCGAACTTACCACCGGCGTGCAGAACGGTCAGAACAGTCTCTAGCGTACTTTTACCTGTTTTTGCATGCTTATCAACCGGAATACCACGCCCGTCATCAATAACACTGACGCCACCATCTTCCTGAAGAACAACAATAATCTTAGTTGCATAGCCTGCGATCGCCTCGTCAATCGAGTTATCGGCAATTTCTTTAATTAAATGGTGAACACCATCATAACCAGTACTACCGATATACATACCCGGTCGTTTACGGACAGGCTCGAGACCCTCGAGCACTTGGATCTGTGATCCATCATAAGAACTATCTATTTTTTGTTTAACCACTGACGAACTCCCTCACTTGATTCAGACTAGCTGTAGTTATATACAATACTACCATTATATCGAACAAATTGTGTTCACGCTAGGGTATTGCACTGAACATATTTATTATGCTAATGTATTAGTTAAGAGGTAATTAAAACAAAAAAATAAACATTATGTTTAGAAAAATAGTATCAAATCTCTCATTCAGCCCAGCATTAGTGGGCCAGCTCGGTTTCTACGCAAAAAGATTACGCAAAGAAGAAACAACTAGACGTCTCGGTCTAATTTTTGTGGTTCTAGCGCTTGTCGTACAAGGCTTGACTGTATTTCAGCCATCCGAGTCAGCTAATGCGTCCAACGCTGGCGACTTTGTCTCTGGCGGCCTAGGGCTTGGCGCTAACCGATCAATTAATAACTTCTTGGCACCGTATGATGCAAACTCGAATCATCTACGCGACGTTATGACATACTTAGGTGTCACTCGTAGCGAAATTGCCAACTCGCAGTTCAGTTCATTCATTACTGGCCAAAAACTTAGCTGGGGATATGCCCAGAGGTCTGGATCAACTCCGGTGACTATCACCAACTCCGCCGGTGCGGCAGTCACAACTGTCTACGCCCGTCCTTTAGGTATTGCAAACGGTTATAATGAGAGAATATACGGATGGATTGGACATTCCGCCAAAATCGGATGGTTCGCGATCATGCAAGCATGCGGTAACTTGGTGACAGATAGTATCCCGCCCCCACCTCCAGCCCCACCAAAGAAATGTATCTACAACAATGCGATCCTAGCAACAGATGAAAGCTGTAAGCCATGTCCCGGTAACTCAGCCCTATGGATTAATGACAAACTATGTATAGCCAACGTCACACAATCAAAAGCAGCCATCAACACATCACAAGGCTCGGTAAATGCATCGACTATATCGGCACGTGAAAGTGATGCAATTACCTTTACAGTCAAGGTCCAAAATACTGGCCTAAATAGTAAAAAGGTCCAGCTAATCGATAACATAGCTGATGTTCTAGAATACTCAACCCTAACCGACAAAGGTGGCGGTACCCTAGACCCTGCCACCAAGATCCTATCATGGCCAGACGTCACCCTGGCTCCAAACGAAACACAAGTTCGCAGCTTTGCAGTAAGAATGCTAGACACAATACCTGCGACCGCTAAGGGCGCTAGTGACCCGACCTCATTCGACTGTGTTATGGCTAATGTATTTGGTAACACTATATCTATTAACGTTACGTGCCCTACCCCTAAGGTAGTAGAACAAGTCGTTACGCAACTGCCAAAGACTGGTCCTACCGAAAATATCCTATTCGCCGGTATCGTACTTGCAATCGTTACATACTTCTACGCACGAACACGTCAAATGAAAAAAGAAGTTCGTCTGATTCGCCGCAACCTTAATGTCGGCACAATATAGGAATAAAGGTGGTATATGAGTAGTCCTGAACAATTACAAACTAACAGCGAACGCGGAGTAGAGTCTAAAGAAGCCGCCGCCGAACAACTGGAAAAACTAAGGTCAAATCCCGAATCGGCTGTCGAAATCAGCCCAAGAGATGCCGAAAAGCGTGCTGAAAACGCCCGTTTTGAAGCACTGGAAACTGCTATCAGTATCGAGTCTGGCAGTAAAGAAAAGATGAAAGGTAATGAATCTTCGGCACCTAAACGTCGTGGTCCGATCAGTAAAAAACAAAAAGAAGCTAGCTTTAAGCGTCAGATGAAAGAAGTCCAGACTCAATTGTCACCTACTAGCCGCTTGTTTAGTAAGGTAATCCACAACAAAGCAATTGAGAAAACATCTGAATTAGTCGGTGCCACTGTTGCCCGACCTAACGCAATCCTAGCCGGAGCCGTATCGGCCTTTATATTGACACTAGGTATCTACCTTTTGGCAAAAAACCTGGGCTACGTTCTATCTGGATTTGAAACCATCGGTACGTTCATACTCGGTTGGATAATTGGTATTTTATACGACTACTTCCGCGTTCTAATCACCGGCAAGCCGTAACCAGCTTACTCTATATTCATCTAACGTAGTTTCACCGATACTTCACCCTGTGAGTTGTCGGTGTCTTTGCGTATATGGAACTTGGCGTCCTCGCTACTATTTTGATGTTTAGATTCCACATGGACGTCATTAGTATCTCGTAACTGAGTCGGTTTATTACTAGTTTCGACAGGACTTATTTGAGGGCTACTGGACGGTTGCTGATTGAATATGGTGTTATCAGATGGTTTAGTATCTTGAGCCCACTTAGGCACGCCCTGTGCGGGTCCAGCGGCAATCTGCTGGCGCTTTGCTAACCATTCATCCAAGAATGATCCGCCCCCACCTGACGTCTGCTGAGACGACATAGGGGTGCCAGATGGGCGCATACTATTAAAACGCTCCTGTTGAGCCTTCTTCATGGCATCAAGTTTAACCTTCTTGGCCTCGTCACCTGCACCCAAACGTGCAAATATCTCTTTTTCAACCACCGCACGCGGACGACCATATTTAGCTGATGAAAGCTTCTTGAGCGCATCTCGTAACTGCGCGTTAGTCTTGCCCATAGGTGGCACTAATGACATGCTAAAGGCCGCAGATGGAACGTTGTTAATCATAACTGATGCAATGGTCTGAAAGTTTGGCAGCTTTGTTAAATCTTCAGCGTCAAACGTTGGTGCAAACTTTTTTTGCAATAATTCGGCATCAGTAATACCAATACGTCCACTAATCACAGTACCGATATTTCCGATAATTGCCTCGCGAATCTTGTCAGTTAGCTGTGTCATAAATTGATTGGCTAGGACCAAATTCAACCGGTATTTCCTGGCTTCTGATAAGATTGATTCAAAGCTATCAGTAGCAAAGTTCTGGAACTCATCTACGTACAACGCAAAATCCTGACGCTGATCTTCTGAGATATCCGCCCGACCCATCGCAGCAGCCTGAAACTTCATTACAAATATCATACCCAATAGCTGCGAGTTAATCTCACCTGTTCTGCCTTTTGATAGGTTAACAAGTAGAATCTTTTTATTATCCATTACATCTCGAAGGTTAAATCCACTCTTGGTTTGACCAATAATATTACGCATCATATCATTGGTCAAAAAAGCACCAAACTTGCTAGCAAACCATCCCAGCATCTCAGATTTACTAGATTCACTAGTCTGCGCCATCTCTTTGTTCCAAAAGTCCAACACAATTCGATCTGTCAAATGTTTAATCTTTTCATCAGCAAATGCCTGGTCTACAAACACCTGCTGAACATCCAAAAAGCTCGATCCAGCCGGATCGGCCATTACAGTTAGAGCAGCGTTACGGAACCAGGATTCAAAGCGTGGACCAATAATACCTGTGTGTCCTGGGTCATATAATCGATACAGCATGGCGATCGTCTCTTGAATCAAAAAGTCTCGCTGATCCTGATTCTCAAACTCAAACAAGTTAAGTCCAATTGGCGTTTCCATGTCCGCTGGGCTAAAGTAAATCACATCTTCAACACGCTCTTTAGGTACCATACCCAAAAGTTCATCAACAGAGTCACCGTGCGGATCAATAAACGCAAATCCCTTGCCGTCCATCATATCTTGGAATGCCAAGTTCTCTAACAACTTTGATTTACCCGTTCCGGTTTGCCCAATCATATAGGTATGACGACGACGATCATTGGTGCTCAGGCGAATCTGTTTCTTAACTCCCCTAAATTCATTGTAGCCTAGCAAAAATCCCTCATCCATCACTTGCGTTGGACCGTCAACTTGTTTAGCCATCTGTCTTTGAACTTGCGATGTTGGGATACTGTTTTGATCCGGTAGGTGAAATAGCGTTGCCAGTTCTACGCTGTTTAGAATGTTCTGTGTGATTGTCTGCGGAAAGAACCTAAATATATAAGCCGTTACTAGCTCTTCTATATCCTTGGCAACACTAAACTTAAATCCATTGTTTGTACTCGAATCAAACAGCGAAAATGCCGCGACGACATTTTTCAAAAGTGCCTGCGACTGTGCGGCAGTATTAGATGACACGACAACACGAACTAACACCTCGTATCCAGGATGTCTGGTTTTTTCTTCGATAGACTCAACCAATGCCTGCTCTAAAGAAGTCAGTTGTTTATCTTCAGCCTTAACTTCACCAGCTTCTGGCGGTTTCCATAGGGCCTCCATTAAATCCTTCACACCAATCATGCCACCAAATCCAGATTTTTTGACACCCTTGTCTTTTTTTATCTTGTTGGCTGCATCAATCGAATTTTTGGTCCATCCGTCCGGTGCAGGACGAAGCAATAGCTGCACAGCTACGCCATCCTCCCTACCTGCCGATGACAAGGCATTCAATAACGCGCGCGCAGCATCACGCTTCGACTCCTGGAAAGTCGCGATCGGATATGAATAGTGTTTCTTTAACGTGAACTCACCGCCAATCACACCACTCAGCTTACCCGCTTGGTTAAATATATTACGCTCCTCTACCTCCTCCAACCGGGCCGATGGGTATGCTGCAGCAACAGCCTGAGTCACTACATCAATCAGCACCGTTGGAACAACTGCGTAATAATGAACTAATCCACCATGAGCCACAATCTCAAGTGATATATGCCTTTGGCCATATATTTTGCTTTTAAAGCCTTTCGTAGCTGTGCTGGCAATGATGTTGTACATAACCTGAGCCTGCGATAATATCTCTTCGGTTACATCTCGTTCATCGCGACCGTTAGTTTCAAGGTCATCGCTAGAAGGTGGAATGTGTATATACAGCGACACCATCTTAAGTCCGCGTTCGTAGTTTTTTGCCTCACGTAATGTCTTACGATACTGCATGAACGCAAATAACACTAGTAGTGTTACAAAAAATACAACGACAAATGTAGTGAGTAAAAATCCTAACATAGCACCATACAAACTAGACTAGGCAATCACGCCTCGTCCAGCTCTCCCCCATAACGCTTCGTGCGGTAATCCTTTTGCAGCTGATTTACTGCTTGTTCACGACCATGCGGGTCATTCTGGGTATCGGCTATGACTTTCTTAGCCCTTTCTACCCATTCCTTCTCAATTAAGTCCTCATCAGCGGCTATTGCCGGGCCATCGACAGTTACGCTACTACTCCTCGTTGTATTTTCATCAACTATAACAGGGGCGGGTAAAATACTGGGCATACCACTATCCGCCGCGATAGCCGCATTTTCAGATACCTGTTCGTGGCGCTCCTGCACAGTCTCAATACCACGTTCAGGCACTGACTGCTGCGGCACATGCTCGACATTTGGCCCATATTTTTCAGGGGCTTGCTCGGATCCAAGCTTTGGTATCGAGGTTTCTGGTTCCATATCTGTAATTATAGCATAATGCTAACGTGCTTATGTGCAAGTATTAATGAATTCTTTTTGTAATATATATACATCCGATAATCTCAAATAGTAACACCAGAATCACCTGATATATCCCCACCGATCCGACAGATTGCAAACCTATTAGCATGATAGGACCAGCGGCAATAACAGTTGAATAGTAGTATGCCCGTCTAAATGGTAGAGCCGCCAAAGGTCGCTTTATGGTCAATGTGGCACTAAGGTGTGCAACTACCCTACTAAAACCATATATAAAAAAAGTCATCACTCCAAGTGATGACAAATACGCAAATATAAATACCGCAAGAATTCCAAATGGGCCGACAGAAGTTGGCACTGTCACATTTAATAACAAAATCAGCAAGCAGAGGCTTGCAATGGTTATAACAGCGACTATTCTCTTTAACATTCTTATGGCTACTATACCATTTATCCATCTATGTTTGAACAAGCCCGAGCGACAAGTGATATGTCCAGGTTTAAAACTGACGCTCCTATACAAAATAAATGAGCCGTTAACCATGAACCACCTGCCGCTGCAGGCTGTTTGTGCTGACCGCTCCCGAAAGGGAGCATATTGTCAGTACGCATGCCGTTCCACGGTATATCCGACTTTCTCACTACCTAGACATAGGGAGAAGGTCGGATACACTGGTACTGAGCTGCAAGCTTTGCCATTTGGCAGAGCATCGGTAACGCCAGCAAGATAGTACGAAGGTGCGTGTCTTGCATTGCAAGCCATTATAAATGTCCATCGTGTCGTTACCGAATATCTGTCAAAAGACATTCGTGTGATTAATTTCTAATTGTTAAGGTGTTTTTTGGCTTTGTGTTTGTATTTGTAAAAGCTTGTATTCAGATTAGCACAAGCTTCATCATTGGTCAATATATTTATCAACTATTATTGATGTAATAATTGCATATTCGTGATCAATTACCCATATCAACAGATCTAAATATCTATCGATGATATTATAACAACGATGTTTAAATTGCATAGGTATCTAGATAAGTCACTGTATTAGCCGATTAATTTGACAACCTAACCCGCAAGATGTGTTCATCTACCAAGCAAACACCTAGACGATACCCGCCCTTCCTGTAACCCGCACCATATGCTCAACCGATCAACTAATATACTAAAAAGCGGCGTTATCATAACGCCATACAAACACAGTGACGAGTATTAGTACGTACATTATCTACACAATCGAACTTACAGTCTTTTCATAATCCATGATAATACACCCGCGCTACGCGACTTAACATGCTCGGGCGTAATTGAATATCCAACCCGGTCCCAAAAGCCAAGTTCCATTTTATTAGAATACGGGCGTAACTACATGCGAAAGACTACTACATTCTAAATTGGACCTGTAACCACGCCCCCACTAACGCAGGCTTCGTTGAAATATCTTTTCTGCAAAGCCTGTATTTATCCGCACACATCCAATGGCGATTACAAAGGTATGTCTAGTCCAAATATTACATTTATCTTGCCGTTTTATACGATCAACAGATGGCGGATAGCAGCTTATCCACACGTGGTATTTTTTACCGGACTTTTTTGATAATTATCATTGACACAAGCGCTTTGTCGTCATATTATAGGGGTAGCTTCTGAATAAAAAACTTATGCAGAAGTCAAAAATAAACAGAACTTCAAAAAACTCCACATTAAAACAACCGTTCCTCGCAGGCGGTTGTTTTATTTTAGATTAACCCTGCTATATATAGCGCCTGTAAACAAAATACCCGCTATATGGCGGGTATTTAAATCATGTTGGTGGAGCTGCGGGGAATCGCACCCCGGTCCGAAAGGTAACTGACTATTCATCTACAAGCTTAGTTTATTCTGATTCTTTACGACGTCCAAATAGCTAAAGAGTAAACATAAAATACTACGGTCGTCACGCAATTAAATGTCTCGATAAAGCGTTGCTGCCCACTCTATCGATAAGCGACAAGTATATAGCGCCACAAACCACTATGTCGCCTGTGGTAAGTAACGGCTGCTAGATTTTAATTAAGCAGCTAGCGCAAATGCAGGGCTACGGAAGCTAAAAGCTTCTTTCACTGATGCAAAAGCTAATGCAAGTTTGTTTGCAATTAAATTGTGTGGATTACGTCCACTGTCGGCTTGCAAAATAATCTGTTAAATTCCTTCCGTCGAAAGCTATAGTCAGCCCCAACGTAACAGATAAATCATAGCATAATTTGCACGTTTTTACTAGTCGTGATTAACTAATGATACTTATGGTTGCTCGTGTTATGACAGTTGCGCCAATCGGGTTTGAAGGCTCGCTTGTTGAGGTTGAAAGCGATGCCAGTAATGGATTACCGGCGCTGCAGATAGTCGGCCTAGGCAATAAAGCTATCGACGAGGCTAAGGAACGCGTCCGCAGTGCTATCACCAACTCACTCCTCGATTTTCCTAAAAAGCGCATTACGATCAATCTGGCACCAGCCGAACTACCCAAAGATGGTGCTCATTATGACCTGCCCATAGCCCTAGCCATCCTGTGTGTCAGTGGCCAAATTAAACAAAAAGAAGTAGACGGAGCGATTTTCGCCGGTGAATTGGCCCTTGATGGGTCACTTAGACCGATAAAGGGCGTCATAAACATTGCCGAAACCGCCAAACAACACGGCTATACTAAAATCTACATACCACTGGGCAATGCAGATCAGGCCAGCCTAGTTGATGGCATTGAAATAATCGCCATATCATCACTAAAACAAATATACTTGCACCTAAAATCAGAATCTATCGTCGACCCACATGATAAAACGGCGAATATTGGGGTACAGCCTAAACTCCACCCTCCCCTCCTTGACGATGTCTATGGTCAAGAACAGGCCAAACGAGCATTAATCATCGCAGCTGCAGGTCACCACAATATACTACTGACAGGTTCACCTGGTGCAGGTAAAACGATGCTGGCTAAGGCCTTAGTGAACCTCCTGCCACCTCTCAGTAGTACCGAACAGATCGCCACCACTAAACTCCACAGTTTAGCCGGCGAGGCTAACGACAGTATTATTACGAAACGCGCTTTTCGCTCGCCCCACCACACAGCCAGTCGTATAGCCATTGTCGGGGGTGGTAATCGGCCAAAACCCGGTGAGATCAGTTTAGCTCACCTCGGTGTGCTATTTTTAGACGAACTCCCCGAATATCCACGTTCTTCACTCGAAGCCCTACGCCAGCCCCTGGAAGACAAGACAATAAGTGTCAGCCGAGCTGGTGGACACGTTACCTACCCAGCAGATTTTATGTTAGTGGCGACAATGAATCCATGTCCCTGCGGGTATTATGGCGATTCGGCCAAAGAATGTAGCTGCACAAGTATGCAAATACTCGCATATCAGAAACGCCTATCAGGGCCCCTCCTGGATCGTATAGACTTGGTAGTAAATGTCGCTCGAGTTCCAAACGAAACATTATTAACCGCAAAGCCGTTGAATAGTTCACAACACAATAATGCCACAAGATTGATAGATATCGCTCGCACTTCTCAACTTAACAGATATGGAAGTAGTGACAAATACAACGCTAATGTATCCAGTACCGACATAGCTAAAATGATTCCACTCAACGCCGAGTCTAAAAAGCTACTCACCCAAGCAGCTGATCGCCTGACCCTCAGCGCCCGAAGCTATTTCAAAGTCATTAAAGTTGCCCGTACAATCGCCGACCTAGAGGGCGAAAAAGACATATCAACCAAGCATCTAAGCGAAGCTTTACAGTACCGAAGTTAATAGGGTTGATATGCGGTCGTATATCTGGTAGAATAGCTAGCGAGTAAACGCTCAAAACGTTGCGCTCTCAAAAAAGGAGATAGACGATCAGTAAATCAATTCGTATCAACGAACAAATTCGCGCCGAACAGCTACGTGTTATCGGACCCGATGGATCCCAATTGGGCATTCTGGGGCGCCAGGAAGCACTTAAAATCGCTGAAGAAGCGGGAGTAGATCTCGTTGAAATCTCACCAAATGCCGATCCACCTGTTGTAAAAGTTGTCGACTGGGGTAAATACCAATACCAGAAGATGAAAGAACAGCAAAAAAGTCGCAAAAACGCCAAGACTGCAGAACTGAAACAAATGCGTATGGGGCTCAAAATTGGAGCAAATGATCTCGAGATCAAATTGCGTAAGATTAGAGAGTTTCTGTCTGGCGGACACAAGGTGAAGATTCTTATATTCTTTCGTGGACGAGAAATGGCCCACCAAGAACTAGGATACGAAATGATCGAACGGATCGCCCTTCAACTTGAAGCGGACGCAATCGTCGAGCAAAAGCCTCAGATGGCTGGTCGCAATCTGAGCATAGTAGTAAGGAGTAAATAATGCCAAAAATTAAGACCCACAAAGGAACCGCGAAGCGGATCAAGATTACCAGTACTGGTAAGTTGACCCGTCGTCGTGCGTTTGGTGCGCACCTTCTTGCCAGTAAGGGTAAGGGTCGTAAGCGAAATATCAAGACCACTGCATTCGTTAAGGGTGCAATGGCTAAAAACGTTAAACGAGCGTTAGGAATTTAATCATGCGAGTTAAAAGAGGCGTCACAGCACGTGCCAAGCACAAGAAAATATTAAAGCTTGCCAAGGGCATGCAACATAACCGTACCCGTTCGTACCGTCTTGCTAAACAAGCCGTTATCCGATCACTACAGTATGCGTACCGCGATCGTCGCAACAAAAAGCGTGATCTACGTGGTCTTTGGATCACTCGTATTAACGCTGCTGCACGTGAGCTAGGTGTTACTTACGGTAAATTAATTGCCGGACTAAAGGCGTCGAATATCGAACTTGACCGCAAGGTTCTATCGGAACTTGCCGTCAGTGAGCCAAAAGCTTTTGCCGAAGTAGTAAAAGCTACCAAACTCATCTAGTTCTACCCTATTAATTTACTCCTACAACTAAAAATAATCACTCCTTTCCAGGGGTGATTATTTTTGATAGGCAGTGTATCGATAAGCCGGGTTCTGTCGAGGGTAATCATCTATCTAGCCAAATAGTTGCCCATATGGTCAAGCGGATATCGGCCCGCGGACGAGTAGCCCTGAATGCGGACCTCCTTGCAGCTGGCAGGGTTTACCTTCACGCCATGTCGCCATGGAATGCTGTGAGCTCTTACCTCACTCGTTTCACCTTTGCCTCCGAAGAGGTAGTTTCGTTTCTGTGGCACTTTCCCTAGAGTCACCTCCGGTCACCGTTAGCGACTGCCATACCCTATGCTGCCCGGACTTTCCTCTTGTATCACAAGGACACAAGCGATCACCTAATACACTGCCTATTTAT
>Ga0265297_10006934_pt1 | contig 16041 bp, 14 predicted proteins | sample Munlanlwell13791_FD_192502 | JGI IMG/M metagenome (GOLD analysis project Ga0265297, IMG submission 192502) | Leachate microbial communities from a municipal landfill in Southern Ontario, Canada - Leachate well 137-91 | ecosystem: Engineered > Solid waste > Landfill > Unclassified | place... | reverse complement strand
TCTAACAAACAAATTAAATATATTGAATACCTAATTAATTCCCGACCCAGAAAGAGATTTGGCTGGAAGACCCCTTATGAGGTATTCTATGAAAAGACAGGTGTTGCACTTCTAGGTTGAATGTACCTTATGTTTAGTTGACATTGTTTAAATGCTGTGGTATTATCTAAAGTTATTAAAGATCTTTAAAAAACAAGGTTTTCCGCTAATTGGGTGGCTTGAGTTAATTATTAAAACCAGCTGAAACTTAGGTGGCTTTAATTATTAACTCAAGTTTTATTAATTTTAAACCCCAAAAAGATGAAAAAGTCAGTTTTATTTGTTGCCATTTTAGTCATTGTGGCTATGTTATCGGGATGTAAAAAAAGCGAAACTCCCGAACCTGAATTCGCCCAAACGCAAGTTCAGACCCCCAAAGAAAAAGTTAAGATTTTTATTTCTCGGGGAGAAAAATCCGGTTCCATCCAAATCGCTGCTGGCGACACCGTGTCATCGCCCATTGATATCAATAACTTCATGTATGCCGAAGATTTGTTTGGACAACCGCTTAAGGGTAACTGGGAAATAATTCAAGAGGTCTCTGATAATCCGGATAATTATCAATCGACATCGGCACAAAACTCATATAACGGCGATCAAATCGCACATCGGTTTGAAGAATATGGCCTTTATAAAGTGATCTTCGGCAAATTTGTAAATTGGCAAACTACCGACACCTTAATGGTGTTTTATATCGCTGTTAATGGAATTCCCGGAAAAGTTGGAGATGGACCGCAGGATAATAGTATCTTCCGCATGGAAAAAAAAGAATTATACGCCGCTGGCGGCGGATTTGAAAAAATATTCTTTGTGTATTTTAAATACGAAGCGCCGATCACTGAAAATCAGGCGTATTTGAATTTATTATCTTTTGTTGATGGGGTCGCGGGGTATTATAATTTCTATTGCATCAAAGCAAAAAAATGGCCGCTCTCTAACTCTACCGTGGGGACATATTACTACTTCGTCATGAATTCCGACACTTTAAGTAATAATATTTCTTACTACAAAGCGTGCTATCTGATCAGTAATGATGGTGGTTTTTCGGGCATGGTTGACGCAAACACCTATGTGTCATCCTGGACAAATGGTTTGGATGGAATTGAGTTTTCCCTGAACCAATAGATATTGCGCCTCGTAATATTCTAAAAAATGAATAGGAACCGTTTTTTAATATATTAACGGTTCTTTTTTAAAATTCGACCAATCCTACATGTACCTAAAATATCCAAACAAAGAATACTCCTTTGGGGTATTCTTTGTTTGGAGGCTCGGTGGTCGTATCGCGCTCGCTCGGTGCCGGAAAGCGCCTCACTCACTTGCCCAGGGTAGCCGCTAAACGCTTCCGTTGGGCGCGTTTATCGTCGCTTGATTATTCGTCGTCGCTTCCGCCTGCCTGCCGGCAGGCAGGCTCCTCCTTATATCTCGCTCGCTACCAGTTCGACTCCCTCAACCAATAAAAAAATAAAACACCGCGCTGGTGTTTTATTTTTTAGAGGCTCGAGTGGGAGTTCCGCCTCACTCGCCCGCCGTCGCGGGCTCGTTCGTTGTCCAGAGCTTGCGTCCGAAGCTCCCCCGGAGCTTCGTCCGACGCTCGCTACGCCTCGGTCTGCTGACCTTTGGCTAAGCTCGCTTCAAGCTAGTTCGACTCCAATCAATATCTCAAATAAAAAAACGACCTTTGGTCGTTCTTTTATTTGAGGCTCGAGTGGGAGTCGAACCCACGAATGGCAGTTTTGCAAACTGCAGCGTTGGACCACTTCGCCATCGAGCCGGACATGGTCTTTTAAAAACTGGGTATTTGAATTTTAACCTATCTTATTTAAGTTGTAAACTGGGGTCAACTTTTAAGTGATTAAAGCGACTAAGTTTTCGGGATTTCATCTTAAAGACCGCCGCCGCCGCGATCATGACCGCGTTATCGGTTGTGTATTCTTGGGCGGGAACTAGGAAATTAACTCGCAATAAAGACTTTTTGACGGCTTCAGACAAACACTCTCTTAACTCTTGGTTCGCGCTTACCCCGCCGGAAAGCATAACCGTTTTAACTTTAAATTTTTTAGCGGCTTTTAAAGTTTTAGCAGTTAAAATATCAATGATCGCTTGTTGATAAGCAAAACAGTATTCCGGTGTTCTTTTTTTCCAAGTCGGATCCTTCTGCAGTTGATAGAGTAAAGCGGTCTTTAAGCCAGAGAAAGAAAAATCAAAATTATTAGAATTTAACATTGGTCGAGGAAAGATGAGTTTGGTTGTTTTTTTAGACTTCTTAAAAATATCCGCTTGTCGGGCGATAAGCGGTCCGCCCGGATAAACAAGATTTAACATCTTTGCGCCCTTATCATAAGCTTCACCCGCTGCGTCATCTAAAGTTTCCCCGATAATTTTAATTTTCTTATTTTTATCCATTAAAACTAGATTGGTGTGCCCGCCGGAAACAGTTAAAATTAAAGCGGGGAAGTTGATTTTTGTTTTAGGACTAATGAAGTTAGAAAAAATGTGGCCTTCAATATGGTTAATTTCTAGAACCGGTTTTTGCCAAGCAAACGACAGGGTACGCACCGTTTCCAGGCCGGTAATTAAAGAGGTTATTAACCCCGGACCCTTAGTAACAGCGATTAAATCTATTTTAGCCGGAGTTATTTTGGCCTTTTGTAAAGACTCATTAACAACCGGCAAGATATTTAAAACATGTTCGCGAGCGGCCACTTCCGGCACGACACCGCCGTATTTCTTATGGATTTCAATTTGCGAAGAAATGACATTAGATAAAACTAAAATTCGGCCAGTTTTAGAATTGGCTTTAATTATAGAGGCGGCTGTTTCATCACAGCTAGTTTCTATTCCCAATATGATCATATATATTATTGTAGGGGATTTTAAGAAAAATTCAAATTATGAAAAAAGAGCCGGAGCTCTTTTTTTAGTTCGCTTTCCAGGACGTGATTGTAATATCTCCCTTGGAAAACAGCTTCTTCATGTCATTGGAGATAGTCTGGCACTCCTTGAGGAGCTCCATATTCTTCTTCTTCTGGAGGACGGTCAGAATCGCGTTGTTGCCCGCCGAACTGAGATCAGACTCTTTCCATCTCTTCTCGATGATCATTTGGATAGCCCGAACGTAGCTTAGCGGCACTTGGCTTACAGACGGCTGTTCCTTCCCGCGGTAGTCATAAAGTCGGAGCAGGACAATGTTCTGATCGTCGAGGTAGAATTCGAAATGCATCCGCTCTCCCGTCTCTCCGACATTTTTCTTATCGAAGAATAAGATCCCTTTCAGGATCGTGGTAGTCTGATTACCGGTTGCCTGGGGCTGGGGGCAGGACGTTTCCTGCTGATAAACCTGGACGGTGGCGCTCGTACTAACGCTGGCGGCGTACAGCCAGAAGGCCGGCACTAAAGGCGACATAAGGATCGCCATGATAAGGATAATTTTGTTGAAATTTTTCATGATTTTCTGAATTAGGTTTAAACTGGATTTTTTTTGGGGTTTTAAAAGAATAAACAATATTACCACGCTAAATTAATATTGTCAATAAATTGCATTTAAGCTTACCTCAGTAATTGACAATACCCCTATTTTTATATAAGATATAACTAAATCTAAAGCCTTAGATTTTTATTTTGCGGAAGCTTTCGGTCCCTTCGTCTAGTGGTTAGGACGTCAGGTTTTCATCCTGTTAACAGGGGTTCGATTCCCCTAGGGACTACTATCGGGGAACTAGCATGTGCTAGTTCCTTTTTAGTTTGTAAAATTAGCGAAAGTTTAGGTGTTCGATTTTCTGAAAAATCAAAAACGGGTTTTTCGGGAAAAATCAAACACTGATATTTGAGTTTATCCTGATAATCGGCTTTGCGGTAGACGGTAGCGAGATTGGATAAGACTTTAAAAACTTTATTTACTTCTTTAAAGATATTCTTATCATACGCCGGCTGATCGCAGGCGGTAGCCTGGATATTATTAATATTTTGTTTTACTTTTTCCATTTCGTTTTTAAAGTCATCATCATCCAATAAATCTTTTTTCTTCATTTCAATGAGCTTGGTTTTTTCGGTTTGGAGAATTGCCAGTTTTTCTTTGGAAGATTTAGAATTTATATTCTCCTCGTTTGTTTTTTCTTTAAAGACATCTAATAATATCTTTTTTAAATTCTTTAAGACGTCTTCGCTCGGTGTTATTCTTCTTAATAAGTCATGAAACTCGTCTTCTAGTCTATCTTTAGAAATAGATTTATAGCCATGACAGGCTTTGTTATAGCACTTATAAAACGGATACAGTTTTCCGCTCTTGCTTTTAGACATACAAGCGGTTAACGGTCGGTGGCAGTTTGGACAAAGGATAAAATGACGAAGCGGAAAGGTTTCGTTTGGCATACTAGCGGAAATGCGGTCGCCCTTATTGCCCTTATTAATATATCTTTGGCATTTATAAAAAATAGTTTCATTAATTATTTGTTCGTGTGTTCCTGGATACTCCTGGCCGTTAACAGTCATAATCCCAATATAGAATTTATCCGTTAAAATTTTGAATAATGTTTGATTGCTTAATTCTTTATTCTTCCAAGACTTGAATCCGGCTTTAATCATCAGTTTTCTTATTTCTTCCATTTGATAGGCTCCAGTAGAAAACTTTTCAAAAGCCATTTTAATTATGTCAGCTCTTGGTCTATCAACGGCGATAATGGCTTTATTTTGGTTATCACGGCTGTTTAAATAACCGAGAGGGGTTTTGTAGCACCAAATACCCTGCTTAATCTTTTCCAACATACAAGACGATACCCGTTCACTCCGGACATCGTTATCAAATTGAGCGAATGAAGCCATGATCGTGCCGATTAATTTTCCACTCGGCGTCTTATCGACTGTTTCAGTGGCAGAGATAAACTTAATTTTTAATTCCTCTAACGCCATTAAGATCGTGGCATAGTCTTTGACGTTTCTTGAAAGTCTATCAATTTTATAGACGATAACCGAATCAATGTTTTTATAATTATTTTGGCAGTAGCTCAATAATTCCTGCAGTCCTTTGCGGTTGGTAGTTTTGGCGGATACGCCGTCATCGTGAAATAATTTTATTATTTCAATATCATGGCTCTTGGCGTATTCCAAACAATATTTTTTCTGTTGTTCTAGGCTCACACCGTTTTGCGCTTGGTCTTCGGTAGAAACCCGGTAATAGATAATTCCTTTTGGCATAGGATTATTGGTTAATAATTAAAAAGAGAGCAGTGAAACTGTTGGACACAATTATACGAAGTATAACTGAAACAGCCACTGCTCTCTTTATATCAAAACGACCTATTCGCCGTCATTATGATTTGAGAATGGATGTTATACTTCGTTTGAATTGTGTCCATTAAAGATATTAGCATATTTTTATATTTAATCAATATTATTAGTTATTTATTGGTTTTTTATAGATATTTTTTCTGTAATAGTTATAGGCGAGATAGGCCAGTTGATAGAGATCTCGCCTCATGGCGATAATCTCTTCTTCGGAATAATCAGAGGCATGCGAGCCGAGATTCTTCCGGAAACTGTCCAGACTTATCATGTTTTTGGTTTGTTGTATGTCTACATCAAAGGAACAAAATCAAAGATGACATTTTTCTACCTTTCTTTTAAGAGGCGATAGTGCACCTCTCCGACATAATCGGAATGATACTGCTTATCAAGCAATAACTCCGGGGGCGATTTGAGATTATTTAGATATGCTTTTACTTTCTGCCCGGTAATGATTATTTCCGGGCGTTTGAGCTGACGAGAATAGAAGATTTTTTTCTTGCCTTTGAGACGGCCGTCAAACAATTCTTTAGCAATGTATTTGGCCACGTAGAGGCCAACACGAGATACATGGCGGATGTTATTGATATTAACGAAGCCATAGCCCCATAAGTCGGCTAACCTGCTATTAGCCGTATAGGGCAAATTAGATAAGACGTGATAATGGATATTTCCGCCGTTTTCTTTTCGAACTTTTGAGCGGTAATAATAATCACTTTGGAATTCCGGCACTGCCAGATAAAGTAAATCAGGATAATAACGTTTTAATCTTTTAATAAAATTAGAAAAGATTAAATTACATTTAGCTATATCCGTAAACGAGCTGTCGCTCGATTTCTTGTCATCAAAGGTTAAAGTTATAAAGACCTTTAGCTCCGGGTTGGAATTTACCAGGCGGACAATATTAGCTCTTGTCCGCCGGAGCGAGAAGTCGCTCTTTATCCTTTTATCTATCTCATCTTCTTTGGGTTTTTCTTTTATTTGTTTTCTTCGTTTCTTTCGCTTGTGATTAATTCTAATCGCCTGCTCATAAGAATAGATTTCTATCAAATCCCCCGATTTGATAAGTTTTTGCCGATAAGCTAATGGTTTGTATTCCATAGCGGACGGCGTTAAGTGTGCCTATAGTCAAGTTAATAACGTAGGCACTCATTTTTTGTCTTTGGATAACACTACCGGTCGCCCCTGTTTTTCTTTTTCGGCTCCCCCACTGGGATCCGCCGAAAAAGAAAAAACCAGGGTGGCGAACCGGTCTATGTTTACATCAAAGGAACAACCAAAGACGATAACCGCCGTCTGAGCGGAGCTTAGCAGGAACTCCGCTCAGACGGTTTACTTTGCCAAACAAAAAACACCAGCGATATATCCGGATATATGGCTCGTGTTTTTAGTTAAGTTGGCAAAGACTAGACTTTGCTCAAATTATATTGAAGATTGCGTGTTTAAATTCGTGGATGTAATCTGACTAGCCGTAGCTAGGGTTTATCTTCCTGCCTTATTATTTTTATTTAATAAGTCTATGGGGATAGTATAACAGATTTTGAGGGGCGAATCAATGGGCGGATTTGTTGGTATTATTTAAATAAATCTTAAAACTAATGGATTTTAATTTTTCTTTTGTTTAAATTTTAAGCTATCGGATAAGAATAACAATTCAGACCCTTTCCTGCTTTCATTCGCATGATAATTTAGTGAAAATTTATAGCTTTTTCTTTTTAAATATAAGTTTTGGATTGGTTTAACATTGTCATATGTTAGAATCCAATGCATATTATTTTTCGAGTTTAAAAAATCGGCAAGTTTTTTGTGATTTTCATCCTTATAGTGATTTAAATACAGACAACTCCCCTTATCATAGTAAGGTGGATCTAAAAAGATAAACAAGTTTTTTCTATTAACTAAATTTTTTACTAATTTAATTCCATCTTCATTTTTTACTGAGATCCTGTCTTTATAATAAGAAATTTTCTTTATTCTTGAGATTAAATCCTCTTTATTAAATCTTGCATCTAGTTTCCAATCTCCTAGCTGTTTAACACCACCTATTGCCCCTGCATTTAAAATGCCAGACCTATTTGTTCTGTTTAAAAAAAATGTAGCAAATCCTAATTCAAATTCTTTACTTCTTGTATTTGAATATATAGCTTTTTGTTTATTCCACTCTTTGATTGTTATTGGGGTGGTATTAATTTTATTAATAAATTTGTCGGTATGATTCAGGATCGATTTCCAAAATGAAAAAATAGCCCTGTCAAAGTCATTTATAATTATTTTATTAACCTTTTCCAGCATTAATAATGCCAAGGCAACTCCGGCACCGCCGGCGAATGGTTCGACATAGACAACATTTTCGAGTTTATTTTGCTTTATAATATCATCCACTAAACAAAATAAGGCGGCCTTGCCACCAGGATATCTAAGGGGACTATATGTATATCTTTTTGTTTTAGGAATATCCACTCTCATTTTTAAGGGTTAAGAATATGTCTAAATATTGACTCTAATTTAGCCCAAATAGTCTCAACTTCTTTGCCAACGGCGAACATATCTGGATTATGATTTACTCCATTTAAAAAGTTTTTATTTTGTGGGCAAAAATCATTACTATCACGAACAGTGCTAGCAACCGACTGTAATCGTTTAGGTGTATTAGGATCTTTAATAAATTTTTCCAATGCATCTTTTAGATAGACAAAGCCGGTTTTCTTTATTTCGTCTTTTTTATCAATATAATAAGCTTTTATGGAACATTCCAGAAATGTTCTGAGCAAATCTGCTGTTGCGTTAGGGAATTTATTATAATTAATTGCTCTCAGTTCATCAAAAATTTTTTGAACCCCTTTTGAAGAAAGCGTGCATGTCATATCCGATGGTATCAAGCTACCGATTTTTTTTGGTGGTTCAACTTTTTTTGGAGTAAAGCTCTTACTAGTGATAACCGATTTACCAGGCGTTTCTTCTGGTTTTTGTATTGTGCTTAAATATTTTATTTTGGCTTTACTGTCATTAATGATACGAGAATTTAACTTATTATCAACTATATCAGAAATTACTTTCGCAAATGATTCTTCAAAACTCTTTTTTTCTGATGATATTCTAACCTCTCCGTTTTCGTTAAATTCAATGCCAAAAAATTTTTTAAAATTTTGATCATCGTATAATCTCTCTAATGTAGAAATTGGGAAATCTCTTTGGTCGTGAACCTTTATTTCAACATCCGCATTCGGATATTTTAAAGACTTTGCTATTTTATGCATTTCCCATCGTCTAACAAATTGAGGGACATCTACGTTCGGATAAAGCTTAATTAATTCTTCAATAGTTTTTCCTGCTTGGATTTGCGCATAATAAAAATAGGCTTGTCTTAAGGGTTTCCATGGTCTGCGCAAATTTTTTGTGTGCTTCATTGCCAATAATTCCATCGCATTTTCTTTACTTGGTGCTAGTTTAACTTCAATATTTTGAATTGGTTTAAATTTATTTGATTCAACCAACTTCTTAATTTTATCAGCGCAATACGAAACTATGTCTGGGTTAATAATAGCTTTAAGGGCAGAAATTCTTCTATTTCCCTCAATCACCATATAATTTTTCCCGTGTTTTATCACAACGGGTAATTCATCCGGATAGAAGCCGTCTTCCACAATACTTTTAACCACATCCAGAGCTTTCTCGTTTATAAATAAATCATTTATAATAGCATCTTGCCCATTATTTTCTATGTCAAGCCTTATATTCTCTGGATCAAGTTTTAAGCTAACCACTTTGACGCTTATAGTCTTCCATTTACTATAATCAATTTTGTTTGCCATATTATTATAGGTTATATCCCAATTATATAACTTTTATTAAATAATAGGTAGCTCTCATGTCGGGCGTCTAAAGATATTGCCTCTCTTTGACTTTTCCCTTTAAAAATCGTAAAATTAGGCCATAGAATAAGACTTTATCTTTTCTTCATATCCAATTTGCTATAATATGACTACCTCAAAAAAGGCCGTAAAAACCAAGAAAAAAAGCAAAAAAATGTTAGATCCATTTTTTAAGGATAAAGATTTCAAATTATACCAAGCTAATAGCTTGGAATTTTTAGCTACTCTACCGGAAAATTCGGTTGATATGATATTCGCCGATCCGCCATATTTATTATCTAATGGTGGTTTTTCAGTCCACGCCGGCCGTATGGTTAGCGTTAATAAAGGCGAATGGGACGTTAGTAATGGTCTAAAGAAAGACTTTGAATTTCAGTTAGCCTGGATTAAAGCTTGTCATAGAGTTTTAAAGCCCGGAGGTACTATTTGGATTTCTGGTACTTATCACTCTATTTATCAATGTGGATTTGCCCTTCAAGTTAGCAAATTCCATATTTTAAATGATATTGCCTGGTTTAAGCCAAATGCCTCGCCAAACCTAAGCTGTCGTTTCTTTACGGCTAGCCATGAAACTTTAATCTGGGCGAGAAAAGAACTAGTCCATCCTAAAACAGGAAAACCGATAACTACTAAGCATAAATTCAATTACGATTTAATGAAAAATGGTAATTGGCCGGAAGACTTTTTGAAAAAGCCTAATCTGCAAATGCGCAGTGTTTGGTCTATGGGTACGCCGAAACCGGCTGAAAAAAAATTTGGCAAGCACCCGACCCAAAAGCCAATAGATCTATTGGTTCGTATTGTTATGGCTAGTACTGATAAGGGTGATTTGGTCATAGATCCATTTTCCGGATCGTCCACCACTGGTTTAGCTTGTGCTCTTAATGGTCGTAAATTTATTGGTATTGATTTAGAAAAGAAATATCTTGAACTCTCGGTTAAGAGATATAAGGATTTAATAAAATAATCTATTAAATTTATGATAAAAGGCGGCTTCGGCGGAGCTAATACAAAAACCGGTCTTCACTTTGAAGAAGAATCCGACTTTTTGAATTTAATCAAGAAACAAAAAGGTTATAAAGTAGAAGAAAATGTTATTTTTTATAATAACAGAAAAATCGCCATGACTTTCAAAAAGCATGAGCTTTATAGATACCTAGAAACAAAAGGGATTGATTATAAACAGTATATTTCTAAAAAAATATTGCCTGATGACGCTATATTTGTAATCACTAATAATACCTTGTTTATTATTGAGATAAAATTTCAGCATATTGCTGGGTCAACTGACGAAAAACTACAAACCTGCGACTTTAAGATCAAACAATATCGCAAATTATTATCTAAGTTAAACGTTGAGGTTCAATATATTTACGTTTTGAATAAATGGTTTGAAAAACCGGAGTATAAGGATGTTTTGGATTACATTATTTCTATAAATGGTTGCTCCTATTATTTTGAGTATTTGCCATTGCAAAAATTGGGGCTACCAGTGCCTAAGAAATAAAACATATGGTTTATTGTATTTGTTATGATTTAAACACCCCCGGTAAAGATTACAACTTGCTTATTCAGGGGATAAAAAAATATAGTCCATGGTGGCATCATTTAGATTCCACTTGGTTTGTGGAATCTATAAAAACCTCCGCAGAAATCAGAGATGATCTGAAAACTTATATTGATAAAAATGATGAATTACTTATCTTTCCAGTTGGAAGTGGCTGGGCTGCGGCCGGCTTTCAAGATAGTGCTTATAAATGGCTTCACGATCATTGGAATTAATATATGAGTAAAGTTGAAATATTTTCTATAATATCATCGGTCGTCTCTATTATATTAGCCATATTTTCCATAGCTTTATCATTGATATTTTTTTGGTGGAGTAATAAAGCCAACCAGGATGCTCAAAAAGCTACACAAAAAATAGAATCTACGTCAGAAAAAATAGAAAAGTTATTTGATAGATTATATTCTGATACTTTTAATTTAATGAGTTCTATAGTTTCGAGAATGAATAACAGTGTTTTTCCGGAAAATGCCGATTCTGCTTCAAAAACCAAAATAGAAGACCAGAAGATAGATACGGCAAATAATGATAAAGCAGAATAACGCTAATTTATTACCCTAGAATTTCCGCCCATTTCTCGATTTCTCCAATAATCTCATTAAAATTTTGGTAAATCTCAGATTTCAGGACTACAAAAACAAAAGGCGCACTCGGTGTGTCTTTTGTTTTTGTAATTGCTGAGTTAAGGGAATCGAACAGGTTGGAAATGAGTCAAGCTCGAGCCGCTATTCTGAGCGGCGAGAGCGCAGACGAATGTCGGACGATATGCCAGTGGCATATCGGACGCCAACCCTGGACAAGTGAGCTTTTCGGAACCTGCCTGCCGGCAGGCAGGGGAAAGCGAGCGCGGTAATTCCCCTAGGGACTACGAACTAAAAGAGGCTTCGTTAATATGGAGCCTCTTTTAGTTAGGTTGTTTTTATGCTTTAGTTTAAATTCTGTATTTATCTGCTCGCCCCCGAGTAAGTAATCGCTTGCATTATATTCCAGTCTTCAGTAGAACTCGGCGTATGCCCGTAAATAGCTTTAAAAATCTTAATACCGGCCGTTTCACTATTCAAATTTCTATTCTCGGCTTTTTGTCTAAGGCCATAAGCCATAACAGTTACAGCCGCGTTATCATTAGCGTTATTCATATCAGCTACTCTCTTGTAGATCTTTTGAAATTGTTCTTTGGCTTTATTCTCGGCGTCTTGATTAGTAATACTTGGCCAACGACCATTAGCGATTTTGATTACATCAACTAGTTCCGCTTCGGTTTCCGGCAATTTATCAAAAGCGTTCTTATAAGAATACATAACCGCCGCTCTTTCGCCAGCTCCTAATTTTTGAGTGTTTGTGTCTGCCCCATAGGTAATAAAATTATTGATAGCCGTTTCCATTTTAGCTGATAATTTTTCAACATTATTAGTTAAGCTTTCAAAATATTTTATTTTAGTTGCTTGTTCTTTAACAGTATCTCGCAATTGTTTAAGTTCTGCTAATACTTCACTTAATTTATCATCATACAGTCTATTGGCACTAACCGCCGCCTCGGTTGTTTGGACAGTCGTTTTTATTGTTTCGTTGGCGGTATTAGAGGTTACGGTTGAGTTAACTGTTCCGGGGTAGTTATTATCAATTGTTATTATGCTTGAGTAATTATTATTAGATTCATTTAATTCATCTAACTCATTCCCATTATCTACGGTGTATTCAAGATAGTAATTATTAATTTTAGTAAATTTGCCCAACCAAAGGCGAGAAATTGATTCCCCCGGCATTAAAGGATAGTCAGTTGTCGGCAATGGTCTGTTAGTCTTCAAGCTAACTATTGGAGTTTCGGAGTTGAATACAAAATTCTGATTAGATAAATTGAAGTATGTATTTAATAAACCTTTGGAACTAGTTAATGATGCCGTGCCATTATTTTTGATAGTAACTGAGATTGTCCCAATTTGGTTAGCATAATTAGTGGAAAAAGTAATGCCGGTAACCGTTAAATCTGGCTTTTTGTCGGTGTTATTAGTTGAATTATTTATAACAATTGATTTTGAAAAAGTGTTGTTATTTTCATTTGATTCATCTAATTCGTTAGCGTTATCAACTGTAAATTGTAGATATAAATTACCAGAAGTATTAAACTTTCCTACCCAAGAAAAAGTTATGGACTCATCCTTTTTTAAAGGGTTTGAAACGGTTGGATCTGGACGGCTAGCACGATAAGCAAGAATTGAGGGTGTTTCGCTGCTAAAAATAAAGTTTTGTGCCGATAGGTTATTATACCAATTAAATAACCCCTGACCGCTAGTCAGGTTCCCGCCTAAATTTTTAACCGTTACGGACAGTGTTCCGTTTTCATTTTTTACAGATGAACTGAAGTTTATATCTGTAACCGTTAAATCGGGCTTAGAAATAATTGCGCTAATCGGAATGCTGACGCTTAAAGTATTATTATTTTCATTAGTTTCCATCAACTCATTAGCGTTATCAACTGTAAACTGTAGATATAAATTACCAGAAGTATTAAAACTGCCATACCAAATAAAGGTAATTGTCTCATTGGTTTTTAATGGATTATTGGTTGAAGGGTCTGGCAAAGCTCTATCAGTTTTAAATTGTGTGGCCGAAGGGGTCGAGCTATCAAAGACAAAATTTTGAGAACTGAAATTATTGTAAATGTTAAGTAAGCCGGCTGTATTATTCAAATCACCTCCTAAATTTTTTATAGTAACTGCTAATTTTCCGATTTCTCCCTGTTGAGAACCAGAAAAAGTAATACCGGTAACTGTTAAATCCGGATTGCCTGTTTCAGCTTGAGTCTTTGTGGCAAAAAATAAACTACAAATCCCGAAAATTATAAACAACATTGAGACTGACTTTTTGAAATTAAGCATAAATTTTATTATTTTAATTAGAATACTATAATAATATATTAAAAATAAGTGAAAATGTCAAGTTTTTTAATTATCTCTATTTTTTTAGTTATCCTAAAATTTCCGCCCATTTCCCAATTTCCCCAATAATCCCATCAAAATTTTGGTAAATCTTAGACTTTAGAACTACTAATAAAAAATATCCAGTATTTACTGGATATTTTTTATTAGCAATTCGCAACTAGGAGAATCGAACAGACGGCGAGCGAGACCCGAGTTTGAGCGGAGCGAAAACGAGAGGACGAGCGACGATAAACGCGAGCGAGCGAGCGTTTAGCGGGTCCGTCCGGGGCAACGAGCGGCGCGGCTTAAGCGCCGCGAGGCGGAATTCCCCTAGGGACTACTATAGAAAAAAGCCCAGCAAATACTGCGGCTTTTTATTTAATGATTCTACAGAGTGAATTTAATCTGTAATCCTTCGCCAAGATAATTAAATTTTTAAATAAGTATCTCTTTTATATTATTCATTTCTTTGTCTTTTAACTTCCGAAATTATAATGGAGGTGGCCACTGCCACATTTAATGAGCTGGCCGATCCTTGCATGGGAATTTTAACCATAACATCTGCAAGCTCTTTATATCCTGCACTGAGTCCCCATTTTTCACTCCCGGCTAAAATAATCGCCGGCTTTTTAAAATCATGTTCATATATTGTTTCAGCTCCGTTTTCATCCGTACCAACTACTTCTAAACTTGGAAGTATTTTTTTTACTTTCTGTATCCACAATTCTAACTCATTTTGGGACGAAAGCCGAACTATCGGCAAAGAAAATAATGAGCCGGTGGTGGCGCTTATCGTTTCCGGATCATAAACATCTACTGCATGGCCGGTGATAATTAAACCATCTGCGCCAATAGCATCGCATGAACGAATAATAGTGCCAAGATTCCCCGGACTTGATGGTCTGTCGAAAACAACAACCAACAAATCTTTTTTTATAGTTATTTTTGAAAGATTATCTTTTGATATATTAGCAAGAGCAAGTAATTCCGATGGCTCCTCTTTATTGCTTAGAATATTTAGTAAATATAAAGATAAATCATAACAACATTCGGCTTGGGAATTTTTTAGAATATTCCTCGCCCAGCCTGACAAACCTTTCTCGGAAGAAAAAAAGAAAGATTTAATATCCCAGCCGTATTTTATGGCGTTATTAATATTCCGAACACCTTCAAAAATAAATCCTTTATGATTTCTCTTCTCACGGTTTGTTTTTAGAGCATTTATAACCTGAAATTCAGCATTTTCTGTTGATATTTTTACTGTCTTCATTTAATTATTTTTACTTCTTATATAACAAAAATAGCATTATTTATGCTCTTATGTCAAAATCAGGAACAATATTTACTTAGCTAAAACTGATCCATATTAGGGCCCCTATTTCCCAATCTCCCCAATAATCTCATTAAAATTTTGGTAAATCTCGGAATGCAGGACTACAAAAAAAGATAGGTCAAAAGACCTGCTTTTATTAATCTTGATATTTTTTGTTAAATATGATAATTTAAAATATTACTTTAACAACTAAATCAAGTGATATGAGCAAGAAAGAATTCAAAATCGGCGACATTATTGTCATAAAAGGGATGAGAGACGGAGAATCTTTCGACCCTAAAATTTTATTGATTAACTCTACTAGCAGGTCAGACCTAAGATGTTACATTAACGTCTTGCTTCTAAATTTAATCCAACAAACTAAGCCGTTTACCGGCGTCAAAGAAATAAAACTTTTACCAATTTCTATAATCGGTTGGGGTGAAGAATCAGAAGCTAGCTTGGCCGAAATAGAGGCGAAAGATTTTTTTGAACGGCGGACGGATCTGACTACTGAGGAGTTCTTGTGGGCGACATCGCGCTTGTTATTTGCCTCTGATAATCCGGATACAAAAAATCCGCCGCTTCTGAATAAACAGGAGTTCGCAACTTTTCTTATTATGAAAGAAGCCTTTACCATGTTCCAACTGATAGGGAGCTATAATATAAGGCGAGGCTGGTCATGTAATACTTTCGATTTGAGTAAAATAAAGCCAGAGAATAAAACAGCCCCCATGATTAATAGGGTCCTATTACCTTGCAATTAGGCTCTAAAACAAGGAAGGCGAGGCTTAAAAAATCTTGTCGCAATCTAATTGGTAGAGGAAGTAATGAATCTACCTATCGGACGGTTCCCCTGGGAACCCGTAAAAACAAAACGGAGCATGTGTTGCCCCGTTTTTTTTCGTTTTTTATTTTTTACTTTTCGGTTTAATGGTCAAAAATGGTTGGTGAATTAATCATTATATTTAAACCAATTATACCAAATAAGGAATGACTTCCTGTGCTCCTGAGACAACCCCCGGTGAATTCGGAGGTTGTTTTTTAAATAGG
>Ga0265297_10006933_pt1 | contig 16044 bp, 18 predicted proteins | sample Munlanlwell13791_FD_192502 | JGI IMG/M metagenome (GOLD analysis project Ga0265297, IMG submission 192502) | Leachate microbial communities from a municipal landfill in Southern Ontario, Canada - Leachate well 137-91 | ecosystem: Engineered > Solid waste > Landfill > Unclassified | place... | reverse complement strand
GTGTACTTGCCCATTATGTTCTTGGCGCCGTACTGCTTGAGCCCGGTCAGGGACGACGAGTTGTAGGTGATTGTCACGTTCAGGTCGTAGACGTTGCCGGATGTCTGGCCTGCTGCGACAACCGAACCTACTGAAACCGTCTTCACTTCGCCAGGGGCAAATGAAACATCTGTCCCGTTTGAACCGGCACCGACACCTAAAGAATCTATTGTCATCGTGCCCGCAGCGTCGACATTCTGGATTACTACTGATGCCGCGCCGCCGGTGGTGACAGCATGCTCCAGAATCGCGAACGGCCTTGCCTCGCCCCTCCAGTATGACTGGGACTGCGTGATTTTAGCGTCGGATGCCATCCCTGGGAAGAACCCGAGAAGCGCAATCGACACCAGTGCTATTATCAGCACCACTGCGAGCAGAACGAGATATTCTGTCGCGCCTTGCCCTTTCATATATGCCATATCAACCCTCCTAGTCGCTCTCTTTTCCTACTTCAAATGCGGTTATGGCAAAATCCGTTTGGATTTTGCAAGCAGCGCAATTCGCCAGAATTGCGCCCTAAATGATAACCAAGGGGAGGATTCGCGACCGATGTATAAAAAGCTTCTGTGCGCGGTTCGGGGAATTTTGGCGAAAACGGGCAATGGGGAATGTTGCCGCTGAAAAGGCGGTGCGGAATCCGCAGGCGTTTTGCGGATGGCGCTCCAATAGGCATAAAATAAACATGCCCGAAAAGAAAGCCATGGGATTTCGGCTCTTGGTTGCAATGGTGCTCCTCTGCTCCGCCTTTGCAGGATTCGCAAGCGCGGGATACACCGAACGGCTTACCGTGCAGGTGTTTGACCAGGCTTACCGGCCAGTGGAGGGCGCACAGGCGTATGTCGACTACCAGCTCAACGCGGTATCGGGATACATGAAAACGAAGCCGAAGCTCACTTCGGTGAACGGGACCGCGGACCTGCTTTTCACGAACTATGAGCAGATAGACAGCTCGACGCTGACCAGCTACACGCTTTATGTCAAATACGGCGACCAGGTAAAAACGATGGACCTCATAGCAAGGGGCGAGCCTGGAGGCCTGCCGCCCCGCAGAGTGGATGTCCTGGTGGAGTCATATTATCTCTTCCTGACCGTCCGCGACCAGAAAGGCGCTGCGCTTCAGGCAGTGGCAATGGTTGGGGGGCAGGAAAAGGCAATGGACGGCGCAGGGGCTGCGATTTTCCAGCTTCCGCCAGGCACATATGTGATAAAAACCGAGATAGGGGGCACGGCAGCAAACAAGGAAATCGCGCTGTCGGAGGACAATGCGGTCGACATTGTGATGCCGCTATACTTGCTTGATGTGGTTGTTGAGGATGAGCAGAGGCAGCCCCTGCAGGCGCAGGTTTCCGTCGATGGCAAGGAAAAGGAGACTGATGCCCGCGGAAGGGCGGTGTTCGAAAACATTTCAATGCAAAATGTTGACGTGACGGTTATGAAGGGCACGGCAATAAAGCACGTCGGGGTTGACCTGGAGCGGCAAAAAACCCTCGAAATCGTGTTTGATGTGACCAAGCCTTTGGTGAAGGACCTGCATGCGGAGGTGTCGGAAGGAGGGGAGGGGACGATAACCCTTTTTGTCGAGGATGCCGGGCCTAAGGCAAGCGGAGTGGATGTGGTCTCGATTTCCTATGAGACTGGCGGCATCGAGGAGATTGCGCGCGCATACACCGTCAGCTATAACACGTTCGTGGCAAAGATACCCTCATATCCCCCCGGCACCACGGTGAAATACTCGGTCAAGGTGAAAGACCGCGACGGGAACATCGGGCTCGGGGTCGGGGTCTATACGGTTCCGGCAGCAGAATCGGAGGATGCGAATGAAACGCAGCAAGGCAAACCAAGCCAGCCTGGCGCGAAAACGCCGTCTGCGCTCAATGTCGAGATGATTGCGCTTTATATCTGCATCTTCGCAGTGTTCTCCTATGGCGTGTTTTACTACTACCGGAACAGGAAGGTGATTTCCCCGCCAACGCAGGAGCCCCCTCAGGTGCGGCCGCCGGAAATCCCCCCGAAGGCTTAACCAATTTAAACTGCATCTATCTAACCCCTAGAATCAGAAGCCCGCCATTTGAAGCAAGAAAACCATGCAGGGGTGGCGGTTGGATTTGCCTGCCCGCTTTTTCCGTAGGAAAAAAGGGCCCCTTTTGCTTTCGGGCAAAAAGAGGACGGCAAATGCCCGCCACCGGCAGGAAAATACGCAGGGGTGGCGGAGCCAGGTTTAACGCGCCAGACTCAAGATCAGCCGCGCCCGCAAGGGCGCGCCTCCGTGCGCAATCTGGTGACTTAGGTCTTCGGGAGTTCGAATCTCTCCCCCTGCACTCAACATGCTCCTAGCGAAGAGCATGTCTGATGCATTTTGCATGCAAAATGCACATCATTATCATTCGTGCAGTGGGTTTCGACTGCGGTCGAAATCCCGCCAGCCATACTGGCAGTCTCCCCCTGCATATTGTATCGTGCACTAGGCCTACTCCTGATTTTCGACACGCACCTGACTTCTCTTAGGAATCCGTGGCGTAACCAGCCGCATGGAGGCAAAACAAGCAGGCATGGGATGTTGGGCGCTAAACCATCGCATTGTTCACTGAAGACAGGAGACCGGAGTTTAGGAACGCCATGCCCAGGACCAGGACGGCGAGCGCAAACATCAATATGAACGCCACCAGCATAATTGTCGGCGGGATAAACACCACTGCGAGCGCCCGGCGCGGAGTGAGGCCGTGCACCAGGCGCATCATCTTGTAGTTATTGTACAGCCAAACATAGCAATTGAGAATGAACCTGATTACTGCGAGCCCCAATAAGAACAGCTCTATGCCCAGGAACGCCCCGGCTGGATTGGACAGGGTTATGGCGGAAGGGATTGCGGCAATCAGTGTGATTGGGGCTTCGGCAAGCAGCGTGGATGAACCATACAGGAGCGAAAATGCGAAACTGTGGTCCTTGAATGACCCGGTTCCGCCAAGTACTCTTGCAATGGCGAAATAGACCGCAGAGCCCGCGTAGCCAAAAACGATTGCTGAAATGGGTGCGAATACCACTACTATTGCAGCGGCGATTAACCAGTGGGAAAATGACCCCCCAGGATCTAGCGCTTTGTCGATAGTGCCAATGAGAATGTGCGGCAGGAGCGCCATAACTGCGATAAAAACGTAAAACATCCCCACCATTGCGAATTGTCTGGTGGCATCATTGACTGAATGGTCGTTTTTGTTTTCTTCATAAGCCGACGTTGATCTGAAAAAAGCACGCGCCCAGATTTTCGGCTCTTTCCTGGGAAATACCGAAACCAGTTTGGTTATGAAAATCTCGATTGGGCTTGGGATGGGCTCTGGATTATGAAAAACCGTTTGGGAACCCTCCAATCAACCACCAACCGAACTTTCACGTGGGGGGTTAATTAATTTGATGGCTCTCTGTCCGAAACGGCGATTGGAAGCCTTTGGCATGTTTTTTGTGCTTGCAGGTTCCGATTCACTTCGTGCGGTGGGTTTTGCCTGTGCACTTTTTCCTCCGGAAAAAGGCACCTTTTGCAGGGCAAAACAAGGGCGGCAAGATCGCGCCAGCCTGGTTGAAGGTCTCCCGCATTTTCAATCATGAAAATAAGTCTTGATTGGACGGAACTCCGTTCAAGCCGCGCATGCATCCCGCTTCTTTTTCATTCCGAGAGAAACGCCTTGACCTTCTGCAAAAATTCGCGAGTCGCGTCGAGGGACCCGAAAAGGCTGGTTTCAGCAAGTTCAATCTCGCGAAGCACATTGGGAATTTCCCCGAGAAGGGACCTTTTCTTGCCGGCATCGCCCGGGGCGGCGGCAATCGCGCTTATCCCTTCCATGCCCAGGTTATTGTTGAATTTTGCGAGAGGAACGATTGAGCCCATGGAAATCACTTCTTGCCGCTATCCGATATGAAGGGTTTAAAATTATTGGTAATGGAAAAAAATGTAAAGCTCTGGAATCCGCGCCGTGCCATTGCATAGGCACGGCATGTTTGAAGGCTCATCTTTTCGCAATCCTCAGGAAATTCGCGTAAATCTCCGAGCCGTGCTCGCTGTGCTCCACTTCAGGATGGAAAAGACAGCCGTAAATCGGGCGCAAGTTCGACTTAAACGCGTGATTGGAGCAGGCTTTCGAATGCGCGAGTATGGAAAAGCCGGGCGTGCCCACCACTTCGTCGTTGTGGCTTGCCCACACCGTAAATTTGTCAGGCAATCCTGCGAAAAGCTCGTCCTTGTCGTCTATTATTAGCTCCACCTTCCCGTACTCAGGCCCTGCTGCGGGCTGCGCCTTGCCGCCGAAATGAAGCCCTATGAACTGCTGCCCTGCGCAAATTCCGAGTATGGGGCCTTCGAACTTTTCCAGGTATTCTTTTGTGCTGCCCGTCTGCTCCGCCCCGCCAATCCCGATTCTAAGCGCGCCGCCTGAGATTATGAGCGCATCTGATTTTCTTATTTCGGAAAATGGGGTGGAGACCGGGATTATCTTGGATTCGACGTCAAGATAGGTGAGCGTCCTATGTATCCTATGCGTCCACTGCGAGCCGAAATCCACTATTGAGACAAACATCTATCCACCCTTGCAAATGTAAGATTGGCGCGCAAGGCAGCCTGCGAATCCTTTGCAGACCTGCCCGCATCATTCCCATTCTATCGTTCCGGGCGGCTTGGAGGTCACGTCGTAAACCACGCGGTTGACGTGCTCTTTTAGCTCGCGCGTTATCCTGTCTGAAATCCGCTCAAGCACCTCTGGCGGAACCGCGCACGCTTTCGCAGTCATTCCGTCCATGCTTTCGACCGCGCGAACCGCGATTGTGTGCCCGTATGCGCGCGCATCGCCAAGCACGCCGACCGTCTTCACCGGGAGGAGCACCGCGAAATACTGCCAGGGAAGCGCCATTTTCCCGCCCTTTGCGGCAGTTTCCATTTCCTCTTCCGCAATCGCGCACGCGGCGCGCACTATCTCCGCCCTTTCGGAAGTGACCTCGCCTATTATCCTCACTGCGAGCCCGGGGCCAGGGAACGGCTGGCGATTGTAAACCTCAACTGGAAGCTTGAGGGCGGCGCCGACATGCCGCACCTCGTCCTTGTAAAGCTCGTGCAACGGCTCCACCACTTCCATGCCCATTTTCTTTGGAAGCCCGCCAACATTGTGGTGCGATTTTATGGTGGCGCGAAGCCCTGAGCCGGATTCTATCCAGTCCGGAGCGATTGTCCCTTGGACAAGGTATTTTGCGCCGAACGATTTTGCCTCGCGCTCAAAGACGCGTATGAACCGCTCGCCTATCGCCTTGCGCTTTTCCTCAGGCTCAGATAGGCCGGCAAGCGCGGAAAAGAACTCTTCGCCCGCATCGACCACCTTGAGCTCCACGCCGCATTTTGAAAGCGACGCTTTGACCTTCGCAGCCTCGTCCTGGCGCATGAGCCCCGTATCCACGAATACGCAAAGGATGTTCTTGCCAAGCGCACGCGCGGAAAGGACCGCGGCAACTGACGAGTCCGCCCCGCCAGATACGCCGATTATGGCCTTCCCTGCGCCGACGGTGGCGCGCATGGCGGAAACTGATTTTTCGATGAATTTGTCTGCGTCAAACGGCATTGCAATCCCTGCCTGCTATTTCTTATGAGCGGTTTTGCGATGGTGCGGCGGGTGTTTTTGCCCTTCATCCGCATCGGCGTGTCCTTGCTTTGCATGCCCCGCATTCTTGTCAGAGGCGGCTTTTGCAAGAAGGGCAATGGCTGCAATCATTGCCGCAACTGCAAGCAAGGCGAATGCGGCAATCCCACCTATGGCAAGGCCGGAAAGCGCTTGCGAATCCACTGCCTGCGGCTGTTCTGATGGAGGCTGCTCGGCAGGAGGGATGGCGGTTGTGTTCTTCGGAGGCGCGCTTCCGACCACTTCGGATGATGACGTGGCGGTTATGCCGCCTTCCGCATAGGTGAAAGAATATGCCCCAGGCTCGGCAGCGTTTATGTATGCCTTGCCCGATGAATCGGTGGTGAGCCTTACCTGCCCTGAGGGGGTGGAGGCTATTACAGTCTTCCCGGAAAGAGGCCCGCCCTTGGCAAGAACAACCTCTATCACAGAATACTGCTGCACCTGCGGGCTTGTGGAAAGGGTGGCGTTCTGCTCAGGGGGAAGCGCAACCGGTTCAAGCTGTGCGTTCACCTCGATGAAATCGGATGCCGGAAGGAAAACTTGGAGGCGCTTTTGCTCAAAGCCGGGGGATTCGAAAAGGAGCTCGTAGTTCCCTTCCTGGACATAGGGGAGCATGTACAGCCCTTCGCTGTTTGCGGACGCCCTTTTCACGACCGCACCGTTCGAGAAGGCGATTACGGACGTGTTGTGGAAAGACTGCGGGCCTGATATCTGCCCGTATGCGTTGGAAGTGCAAAAGCCGCTGCAGATGTGCTTGGTCATCTTTATCCCGGTGTCGCCCCGCACGTCCACAAGGGCGACGAATGGCGGATAGATGGAGGTCCTGGGAAGAAGGACGAAATAGCTCCCGTCAGCCAGGCTGAAGCGCGCAATCCCGTCTGAGCCTGTCTTTTCGGCTGAAAGGATGACACCGTCTGAAACCACCGATACGTTTGTCATGGGCAGCAAGGTGTCCTGGGTGGCCGTGACCGTGACTGCCAGCTGCGACGCAAAAACACACGAAGAGAGAAAAATAGCCAATGCCATAAGATGCGCAAGCTTCATGCCACCACCGGTTGGGAATACCTATGCAACCAATAAAAAAGCATAGGGGTGCCCATTGGGGTTGCGCGGCGCATTTACGGGCGCGTGGGAAATGCGAACTGGGCGGGTTTGCCGCCTGTTCCGAAAAATAAGCGAAGCGGCGCGAGTGTGGGGCTATCCTGGCAGCCAGCAGGAAACCGTTGCCTCGCCAACCTCTCCGCCCTCCAAGGCGATGATGGTGAATGCGAGCCGCTCATTGGAAGCCCGGCTATCCTCGCAGCTTGAAACGTAAGTTTTCCCTGATTCGAACGAGACGCACCGCCCGGAAAGAATTGAAATCTCATCGGCTTGCGCCTGCAATCCTAAGGATGGAACGCCTTGGCGGGAAAGGAAAACCGCCGCATCGCTGCAAAGGTAGAAATCCTGCGCGTGGCTTGGGGCGAAATGAAACGCGCCCATAGCGGAAGCCGCCGCAAGCAAAAGGATTATGGAGCATAGCGCCTCAAGGGACATTGCAAACCCCTTCCTGGCTGGTGCGCTTCCCGTCATGAAATGCACGCCTCCAATAAAACGGGCTTGCCGGAAATTGCGGCAAGCCTCTTTGCGCAGAATTTCTCCCCGTCAGCCTGCCCGGATTCAGACCGGAAAGCCTCCCCTCCGCCATCGCGGACATAGATGCCTGCGAAGCTGCGCCCGGTTGTTGCAAGAACAGCCTGCAAATCCACCTGCGATAGCCGGCCCAAATCAAGCTCGCCTTCAACCATATGGCCGCCGCCCCATCCCTCGCCCTGCCTTGCCGCCTGCTCAAGGGCATAGGCTGAGAAACGCAAGGCGAGAAGCCCTGAAGATTCCTGCTGCGACTGCGAGAGGGCGGATGAGGCGGCTGCCTGGGAGAGAAGCGAGAACGAGAAAACCGAGAACAGCGCAATGAGCAGGGCAAACGCCGAGTCGATTGAGAAGAATGCCCGTGATTCGGGCTGGAAACCGTGCGAATGCCGCCCGTTACACCGGCTCGCTGCCTTTTGCCTGCACATGCAACACCCCTCCTTGGCTGACTGATATGTTGTGGAATAGCGCTTCCTGCACGCCCGGGCGCTTGTAAGATGCGATTTTTGCCCCATCCGAAATGGGGGTGCCGCCCGCGTTTAGCCGGAATGCCGCGCCAGAAAGCGAATGCCCCGCCTCATCTATGCAAAGCGCGGAATGCGAAAGCTCGAAGCGCGCACGCGAGATTTCGGATGCGAGAAGGAGGGAGGATGCGTTCCTGCTTGCCGCAAATGCAAGGAAGGAGAGTGCGGCAAGGAGGAAAGCGAATGCGAGCAAAGCCTCTGTTGAAAGCTGCCCTTTCCGGGATTCCCCCTCAATTCCATGCATCAGTAATCAACCTCGTAATCAGAAGGGAACGTTGCCGCCTTCCCGATTCCAAGCAAAGGATGGTAAAAGGATGCGCCCAGGCCTGAAAGGTGGAGCTTCCGGGAAAGCGCATCCGCCTGGAAGGATGCGGCGCAGCCAGAAAGAGTCTGCGCGCCTTCCGGGATGACCGCCCGCTTTTGCCCAAGCATTGATTCAGACGCGGCTGTGCGGGCGGATTCGGAAGGCTCTCCGCACCAAAATTCGGCATCGTAGCCCTGAAGGCGCATCTCTTCCGAAAAAAGGAGCGCGCGCCGGTAAGCAGCCGCCTCCGCCGCCTCACGCGCACCTGCGCCCGTTCCCGATGACAATGCGGACGCGCCTTTCGCGGATTCGCTTAACGCCAAGTAGAATGCCCGCTTGGCTGAAACTTCAAAGACCAGGAAAGCCCGGCTGCGCTCATAGGAATTATTGGGCCTTGAGGATGAGACTATGAACGCGGCTGAAAGGAAGGAAAGGAGGAAGAGCGCCGCAAGCGCAAACGAAAGGAACCCCTTTTTCATAAGCGGAAAGGCGTGCGCCCAGGAAGAGCCGCCGTTTTTGCGGAGGCAGGGCGGCCTTAAGCGAGCTCTTCTGAAAGCTTGACCACGTAATTTGCTGTCTTTTCGATGTCCTCAAGCGCGCAAACCGCCACGTTTGAGTGGATGTAGCGCGTGGGCACGCAGATTGCAATTGAAGGTATGCCGCCAAGCTCCCCGTATACGGATGCCGCGTCGGTTGCGCCGCCCTCTATCACTTCGAGCTGGTATGGGATTTTCGCCTTCTTTGCAACCGATATGCAGGTCTGCCGCAGCTTCGTGTCGGCATAGTTGCCCCTGCCACCTGCCTCGACAAGGCAGAGCGCTGGCCCCTTGAAAAGATGTATGAGTGACTCGTCCTCGCTCATTTCCGGGTGGTCGCCGGCTATGGACGTGTCCACCGCTATGAAAGTTGACGGCTCAAGGTTATAGGCGGCAATCATCGCGCCCTTGCCGAATGTTGAGACCTCCTCTTGCGCGGTGCCCACAAGAACCACGTTTTTGCTCCTGAGCCTTTTTGCTATCTCAAGGAGTATGTAGCAGCCCACGCGGTTGTCAAGCGCCTTGCCGGTCACAAGCTTCCTGTTGAGTATCTTCGTGGGTATGTCAAACGCAATCGGGTCGCCGATTTTCACGCCCATCTTCTCCGCATCCTTCTTGTTTTTCGCGCCGATGTCGATGAAAAGGTTCTTGTTGTCTATCGCGTTTTTCATCTCCTCCGCTTTTTGCATGTGGGGCGGCTTGCTCCCTATCACTCCGTAAATCGCGCCCCCTTCTGTCTGTATGACCACCCGCTGGTTCACAAGCACGCGGTTGTCGATTCCGCCGATTTTGACGAAGCGTATGAATCCTTTTTCGTTTATGAACTTGACAAGCAGCCCGATTTCGTCCATGTGCGCGCCAATCATGAGGGGCTTTTTTTTCGCGGCAGGCGAGCGCGCCACCACGTTGCCGAAGCGGTCTATCTCCACTTTGTAGCCGGATTTCTTGAATTCTGAAGCCATCAGCTTCGCTATTTCAGATTCGTTGCCCGGCACGCCGAATGACTCGGTCAATTTGCAAAAGAGCTGCATGTCCACCATTTTCCCACCCCTAAACCCGAAAATATGACTGAGATGGGAATGTGCCTAAAGAATAAAAACCCGCTTGATTTTGACGGTGGAATTCAGACCTCAATCCTCATCCCGTCTTCCGCTACTGACGCTTCCGGGAAAATCTTCTTTGCATCCGAGAGGAGAAGCGAGGTGTCTGCGTATCTTCCTGAAAAGTGCGTGAGAAGAAGGCGCTTGACAGCCGCCTTCTTTGCCGCGCGCGCAGCGTCCTCGGCTGTCGAGTGGCGCGTCTCTTTCGCCTCCTCTTCCTTGTCGGATGCGAATGTGGAGTCGTGGATGAGGAGGTCTGCGCCCTTTGCCGCCTTTGCAACCGATGCGACAGGCGCGGTGTCGCCTGTGTAAACGAGCTTCTTCCCTTCCTGCTGATAGGTGATGTCCTTGAGCTTGACTGTTTTTCCCTCGATTTTGAGGCTGCCTTTTTCGGCTATTTCCGAGAACATCTTTCCCCGAAGGCCTGCGGCTTTTGCCTTGTCTTCGTAAAAGCGCACCCTTTCCTTCTCTTCGAAAACGAAGCCGAACGAATTCGGTATGTGCTGTACTGCAAATGCACTGACGCTGAACTCGCCAAAGTCTGCAAGGGGGCCCCCTTCTGCAATTTCAACTATTTCGAGGAAATCCTTCCTGCCGAATGTCGCTTTCGAGCCGATTGGTCCGTAAAGCGTGAGCTTCTCCTTCCTGCCATTCAGGCCCATGGTCTCGAACATGCCAAACGCGCCCAGGAAGTGGTCAAGATGGAGATGCGAGATGAAAATCGCCTTCACCTTCATGTAGGAAATCCCGAAGCGCATCATCTGCCGCTGCGTGCCTTCCCCGCAGTCAAGAAGGAAAACGTCGCCGTCCCTCCTCACCGCTATTGACGGAAGGCTTCGCGCAGGGGTGGGCATTGCGGATGCGGTCCCAAGGACGGTCACTTCGAACATGCAGTTGTAATGGAAGAAGACAATAAAAACGGTAGTCCTGCCCGTTTTATGGCCGCAGCAGTGAATTGCAGGCGGAATCTTGGCGGATGTCCCTGCCAAGTGAGTGGGCCCGGATGCCCTCTATCGCCAAGTATGTGTTTGTGCGCAGCTCGGCGTCCTTGATGAGGCGCGCCACCAGATAAGCGCATGAGTGGTGATGGATTGGCCCCTTGTGCGCCAGGTCAAGCGCAAGCTTCCAGGCTTCGGCATCCCTGCCCTGCCTTTCAAGGTCTTTTGTTTTGCAGGCAAACGAGTAAACCTGGCTGTAGGTTTCCATCCGCAGCCCGCCCTCGAATATGCTTTTTGCCGCCTCAAGCGCAAATGAAACCCGGCCAGAGTCAGCAAAAGCGATTGCAATCCCGGCATAGGACTTGTCCCTTGCGGCTATTTCATTGATTCTTTCCGCGAATGCGAACGCAAAATGCCTGTCTCCGAAGGACGCGGCCATCTTTGACATCTGGAGGCATGCGCAGTTCCGGTAGCAGGATAGGAAAATCTTCCCGTCTGCAATGCGCAGCGCCTTCCTGAATTTCCCTGCGCGTGCCGCCCGCATCGCGGCCTGGACACCCGCCAAATCATGCTGGAAACGGAATTCCGGCTTTGGATTTGCAATGTTGGAAACCATATTGGAAGCCAGGACTGAGAAGCGGAACCAGCACCTGAATGCGAAGCTGTCCTTATACTTTTGTACGGGCAGTATCTTCCCCTTTTCCTGCCCGCGCTCGCTATGCGGCAAGCCGTTGGACTCTGCGAATGGCAACTTGAACATGGGAATGAATGTGTAGATGAATGTTTATATATGAATCTGGTTTTGAGGCATTACGGGACAATGCGAGCTAATCCTTCGCGTTGAGAAGATAGGCGCCGGTTATCACCACCACAATTGCCAGCGCAATTATGGAAACAAGGGGATTTTCGCGCAAAAAGCGCACCGGGTCGGTTGAGTCCCCTTCGGGCTTGAGGTGGTCGAGTATGTTGTCGGCTTCCGAGATGTTGGGCGTGTCCCCCCCTGGCGGCTGGCTTTGCGCCAGTTCCTGCCCTGAAAGGTTGGAATCGGTATAATTGAAGTGCAGCGCGCTTTTCAAAGACTCAAAAAAGTCGCCTGCTGACTTTGGAAGCTTGGAGCCGGTCGCGTCGGCCTGCGCTACCTCGGATTTGAGGGTTACCTGGGGGTTGGCCCCGTCCTCTTTTGCCATCACGAAAACCGGGATTGGGACCGACAGGACGGAGGTGTTGGCGCATGCGCCCGCGGAAACGTCGCAGCGGAGGTATGCTTCCGCTTCCCTGCCCTCTGGATTCAGAAGCTGGGGGAAAAACACGCTGGAATTGTTTTGCGCGCTTGCAAGCACCCGCACAAGAATGGATTTGCCTTCAAGGCCGGCAAGGGCGGAATCCTGCACAGCCCAGGAGGCGGTGATGTTGCCGTCGTAGCGCATGCCTGGGATAAGGCTTGTGAAATTGAAGCCATGGCTGTAGTCGACCAGCCGCTCCACGGTCGCTGCTGGGAGCTGCACCTCTTCAGTAAATGAAGTGGCAAGAAGAAATGGGATGAAAAGCAATCCGAGGGCGCAGGGCATGCAACCTCAAACGCGAGATGGATATTTAAGCGTATAAGGGGGGATGAAGCGCAAGCGCAGGCAGGAAGAGGCTGGCCTTACTGGACTTTTCTCTTCCTTAGCCATGAAACGTTGCTTTTGTAGAATGTGCGGATGTCGTCCATGTCGTCTAAAAGCATCAACGGGCGCTCAAGGGAAAGCCCCCATGCAAGCACAGGGTACCTGCCGCAGAGGGGGAGGGAGACTTCCGGGCGGAAAATGCCTGCGCCCCCAAGCTCAAGCCACTGCTTTTTCTTTTCAAAGTAAACCGATACCTCGAGCGATGGCTCGGTATAGGGGAAGTAGCTTGGCTGGAAGCGTATTTTTGCAAAGCCGAGCTTTCGGTAGAATTCGCGGAGGCAGCCCAAAAGGTCGCGGAAGGTCGCGCCCTCCCATGCCACTATCCCCTCGACTTGGAAAAATTCCGCAAGGTGCTTGTAGTCTGTGGCTTCGTTCCGGTAGACCTTGCCTACCGAGAAGAACTTTTTCGGCTCTTTCCCGACGCGGCAGCGCTCGTAGAGATAGCGCGCTGAGACCGAGGTGGTGTGCGTGCGAAGCACCGTCTTTCTTGCAGCCCCTTCTTCCCACACGCCCCCCCAGCAGCGCAGGTGCCCTTCCTTGACTTTTTCGACCAGCTCCCTGTCGGGCGGAAGCTCGCTTTTGCCCTTCAGGTAGAAGGTGTCCGCAAGGTCGCGCGCAGGATGGTCCTGCGGCTGGAAAAGCGCATCGAAATTCCAGAAGGACGACTGCGTCTCCGGGCCTTCCATCTCCTCGAAGCCCATATCTGTGAAAATGCGGCTTATCCTGCGCCTGAGTGCGGAGATTGCGTGCCTTTTTGCAGGGTAGGGCACATCGACCGGGGCAGAAACATCGTATTTCCGGAAGAGGGCACCGCGCCATGCGCCCGACTTGAGAAGCTCGCGCGTGATTGCGCTTGTTTCCTCCTTGCCGGAAGGGCCCGGTTTTGCATTTTTTATTGGTGAGAGGTATACTGTCCTTGAAACCGATTGCGAGGCAAGCCTGCGCTTTTCCAGAAGGGCCCCCTGCTCCCCTTCGACAGGCTGCCCTGCAGCCGCCTTCCTTATCGCGGCAAGCGGCGCGTAATCACCCTCTGGCTTTTTGAGCGGGATGAGCCTGCCAGACTCGACCTTCACCCATCCGTTGCGGATTGCCCATTGGAGCCCCACTGCCCTTTCTTCAGAAGTGAGTGCGGAGACTTCCTTTTTCAAAAGCGCAGCCGCGTAGACCCTCTGTTCTGGGAACCCTTCCGAAAGATAGCGCTTTGCCTCGGATGAGAGCAGATAGCCCAGTTCTTCGCGGGATTCGACTTCCGCCAGCCCTTTTTCCTTCAGGCTTTCCGAAAAAGAAAGCACCGCGCCAATGTCCACGCCGGCCTTTTTAGCAATCTCCTGTGCACTCATGCGCCCGAAGAGCGCGGAGAGGATTTTGGTTTCTGTCGGGTGTAGCATGTTTGCACCGTTAAGCCGCGCTTAGGCGGTTGAAATAATATGCCGATGCCCCGCCTGCCGCAAGTATGAAAAGAGCTGCAAGGCCCTCAGGCCCGGTCAGAAACCGCACAACGGCATGCTGCAGCTCGCTGAAGAAATCAAGAACCTCTGCTTCAAGGGGGGACTCCACCTCGAATGTGAACTCGAACTTGGAAAGCGCGTCCCCGCCCCATGAGAACGTCTTTTCGCCCCCCATGTAATACCTCAGGTTGGATTGCGGGTCGTATCTGAAATTCCCTGCGCCGGAATTGACATTCTGGGGCGGGGATGAGAAATACACCTTCTCGGAGGATGCCGGGATGGTGATTGAGATGGTGGTTCCCTTCGGGAGCACCAGGTCGCCTGTCTTTGTCTGCTCGAATGAAAGCGCATCAGGCACCAGCGAGTAAAGCGCGGTGCGCGGCTTGTAGCGTGAAACCTTCACAAGCCCTGAGCCGTTCTGCGCCGCAGGCACCGAGTAGTCCAGGATCACGGTCGCGTAGCAGACGCCCAAAAACGAATTGCACCCCCCCAACGCCTGGGGAGTTATGCGCAGGTTCTCGATATTGAGGTTGGCGCGGCTCACGTGATGGCGCATCTCCGTGAGCTGGGTGCGGTTTTTCCAGGTTGCAAGGTCTGAATACGCCGCCCGCGTCGCCTCATAAAGCTCGCGGGAGGGCTGCCCGTTCACCACCATTTCAAGGCGCTCCTCGACATTCACGCTTCCATCCTTGTTTATGTTCGCCTCGACTGACAGGGAGCGGAGCGAAAAATCGGCAAGTGAGGACCCGGCAAGCAATGCTAGGAAAAGCGCAATGAGAAAATGCCTGTTTGACGACGGCGCAGCCATGGAAGACCTTTGGGGCATTATGTATTTAAATATGAGGAATTAAATCGCCGCTTATGCGCTCGGTAACGTATCTAGGGCATTCCTGCTTCCAGGTAAGGCTGGGAAACGTGGTCATGCTGTTCAACCCTGCGGTAGCAGATGCGGTTGGCGGGCGGCAGAGAAAGGAGAAGTGCGGGCTTAACTACCATTCCGTGCGAGAATGCGATCTTATTCTCCTGTCGAATGAAAGCCCCTGGAACTGCGAGCCGGATGTGGTGAAGGAGATTTCCGAGCGGTGCTTTTCAAGCGTGGTCGCGCCCCGCCCTGCGCTCTCCAAAATAGGGGTTTCTGACCGGTTCAAGATAGACGTTCGCGTAGGGGACAAGTTCTCGGTCAAGGGCGTCGACATCGAAGTCGTCAAGGCCGTCCACCCGCAGGTGCAATACCCGGTCGGGTACCTGGTGAAGGGCGACGGGCTGGCAGTCTACCATGCAGGAGACACGTACAGCTTCACGGACATGGCAAGGATAAAGTGCGACGTGGCGCTTGTGCCCATAGGAGGAGGGGGGACAATGGACCCTTTTGCCGCGAACAGCTCGATAAAGGAGATGCGCCCCAAAGTCGCGGTGCCGATGGCCTACAACACCCATGAAGGGATAATGCAGGATGCGCAGGAATTCACAGCCGACCTTGGCGGGCTGACAAAAGGGGTTGCGCTCCGCATAGGGCAGGAGATGCGCCTATAAGGGCATGCGGCTTCTTCACAAACATGCTAATGGAGGGATTGGAATGATAACTGGGATAAAAATAAGCAAAGTCGAGGCAAAACGGGACAAGGATGATGAAGTTGCGGGGCTCAACATAAACATCGGGATAGACGCAGTCAATGTGAAAGGCGGCGAAGTGAGCATCGCATTCAACTATGTCGCATCCTATATGGAAGGCGTCGGCGAGCTTAGGATGAACGGCACGGTCATGTCAAAGGAAGAGGCGAAATTCGCAAAGGAGATTTCGGATACCTGGGAAAAGAGCAAAAAGCTTCCGGACAGCTATGCCGAGCTTGTGCTCAATGCGGTGAACTACGCATGCGGAACCAATGGCACGCTCGTGGTGCGCGCGATAAACCTCGCCCCGCCGATTGTGCCCCCGAGGATACAGCTCGGGCCCCAGGGCAAGCAGTAGGCTCCCTTCTTTTTCCCTGTTTTTCCGCTTTTTCGCATTTTTCCAGCGCGCGCCTGGGCTATGCCCTCTTCCTCCCGGAGAGAAGCAGCCTGGCTGCGGACGCGAAGCTTTTTGCCGCGAACGCGAAAGATGGGAGGGCAAGTATCACGGACAGCGAGGAGGGGGCAAGGGAATACGACCAGGAATACGCCCCGCACAGCAGCAGGAAGAGGCCGCATGAGATAAGATGCCCCAGT
>Ga0265297_10006932_pt1 | contig 16046 bp, 12 predicted proteins | sample Munlanlwell13791_FD_192502 | JGI IMG/M metagenome (GOLD analysis project Ga0265297, IMG submission 192502) | Leachate microbial communities from a municipal landfill in Southern Ontario, Canada - Leachate well 137-91 | ecosystem: Engineered > Solid waste > Landfill > Unclassified | place... | reverse complement strand
CAAGGATGCGAAGTCCGAGATCAACGGATCGGCAGCGCCGAAGGCCTGAAACGTGGTTGGGCGTCCGTGATTCGTGATTCGAGGCGCGTAATTCGTTTTACGTGTTACGAGTTACGCGCATGAAACGCTGTCCGCCTTCTTGCGTCGGCAGCCAACATGATCTCCGCCCAACTGAGCATCGAGGGCGACAACCTCCTCGACAAGCTCGCGGACAACGCGGCGAACTTCCCCACACCGTCGGTGACCGACCTTACGTTGCATCAAGGCCAGATGGTTACCCAGTTTGCCGAATTGGCAGGCGTCGAAGGACAGGTGGACTCGAAGCGTCAACAGATACAGGGCACCGTCGGCTTGATGCGCGGCGACATGAACGCGATCGACGAATGGGGGGGAGGCGTGACCCAAGACCCGATCAAGCTCGCCAAGGTCCATCAGTTGCGCCAGACTGCCGCGCCCTCCCACACGGTGCAGGTGGTACGCGGCGATGGGCGACCACACGGGCGAGACGGACCTGAAGTGGCACAGTCAGGGCAAGAACGTGCAGATCCGTGAAATCCAGAGCAGCGCCGACGTGACGCCGCGCGTGTGGCAGAACGAACCGTCCGTAAAGGCCCCAAGATCACCATCGGCGGCAATACCTCCGGCACCGACATGGTCTGGCGCGTCCGCGCCGTGGGCGTCAACGACATCGGCGAGTGGAGCGACATCGCCCTGAGCATGGTCCCGTAAACGACGACGAGCAATCCCCGCGCCTCGGCGGCGGGTGAATGCCCGCCGAGACGTGCAGAAAAGATGAGCACTGAATCCGCGCCTGCCTGTGTGTATCTTGCTGGCGAGAACAAGGATGTCGTTTCAACGCGCCGTCGTATGGTTTTAGATTGGTGTGGATCATGCCCATCGCAAGATGAGGTTTCTTGTGCGCGGGGTGAACGGCACGGGCAAGATTCCTGTCTAATTTGATGGAGTGCCGAAGCGAGCGCAGTTGATGCGCCCGTCAGTCGCCCGCTAAACGCAGATAACCGAATGAGGTGTGATTATGAGCATCGAGATCAAGACAGAAGACGGCGGAAAGATTGTCAACGTAGACTTGAGCGGCAGACTGACGCGCGAGGATTACCTGCAGTTCCTGCCCATAGTGGAACAACTGGTTTCTCAGCGCGGCAAGCTCAGGATGCTGGTGGAGATGCGCGGCTTCCACGGCTGGACTGTCGGTGGGCTGTGGGAGGACCTCAAGTTCGATGTGAAACACTTCAAAGACATCGAGCGGATCGCCTTCGTCGGCGAGACCAAGTGGCAGGAAGGCATGGCGTCGTTCTGTAAGCCATTCACAACCGCCACCATTCAATACTTCGACCAGAACCAGATTGGCGAGGCGCGCTCGTGGCTTTCCAGCGAACTGGCCAAGACAGCGTAGCCTCCCTTCTACAGCCGGGCCGTGGTTATTCTTCGAGTTGCTTCGCGAGGGCGATCTGGCCGCGGAGCAGGTCGTGGAGGGTCAGCAGGCCGATCACTGCGCCTCCGGGCTGATCCAGCACGGCGACCATCCCATCCTCCGCTTCGATCAAAAACCGTTGGACCTCGCCGATGCTTTGGTCCCGCAGGCAGCAAGGCACCGGGTGGATCTCTGGCGCGATTCCCTTGTCCAAAGCGCCTTGTACGTTCTGCCGCGTGACGATGCCGACCGGCTTGCCGGGAACACTGACAGGGAACCGCCCGTAGCCGTGCTGTTCCAGAGCGCTTCGCAGTCTGGCCGGGTCGAGTTCGGTCAGCACCATTGGCCGGAAATTGGCAATTGCGGAAACCGGATACGTCTCCCATCCGCGCAGGTCGCGGGGCGGCATCACATGTCGGATAGGCTGGCCGTCTTGCTGGAGAATCGCTCCATAAAAGTCTTGCTGCAACAGAGTCCGGGCCACGGCCTGGCTCACGAGACAGCCCAACAATAGCGCCGGCACGAGCGCAAACTGGTGCGTCATCTCAAACACAATCAGGATGGATGTGATCGGAGCACGCACCACCGCTCCCAGACAGGCGCTCATCCCGACCACCGCCAGCAACACGCGGTCGTCCTTTCCCAGCGGCAACACGCAATTAAACACACCGGCCAGCAACGCGCCCGCCATGCCGCCCAGAAACAGGCTCGGAGCAAAAATGCCGCCGCAACCGCCCCAGCCGTAGCTGGCGCACGTGGCCGCCAACTTCGCCACGAGCAGCACACCCGCCACCTTCCACGCCATTTGGTCGTTCAGCGCCGCCGACAAATCCTCGTAGCCAAGGCTGAACACACCGAGATGGCCCGTCCACAAAAACACCCCGGCACCCAGGAGCCATGTAATCAGCCCACCCAACATCGGCTGCGCCCATCGCGGGATTGCCGCCAGACGCTTCGCCTTCTCGCGAATCACCAGTGTTGCGCGCTGGAAGATCACGCCCGCCAGCGCGGCGAAAGCCGCCACCACCGGCACGCACAGGTAAACCTGCCACGCCGGCGATTCCACCTGCCCCATTTCGAACGCCGGGTGTTTGCCGATCAGCGCATAGACAACAAACGCTCCCAGCACCGAGGCCAGAATCACGCTGCCGAGGATGCGGCTGTTGAGGTCTTCGATGATTTCCTCCAACACGAACGTGATCGAAGCCAGCGGGGCGTTGAAGGCCGCCGCCAGTCCCGCCGCCGAACCCGCTGCGGCAGGCAACCGCCGACTCTGTTTCGGCACTCCGAGCGGGCCGGAGAGATTCGATGTCAGCGCGGCGGCCAGATGCACCGTTGGCCCTTCGCGCCCCAGACTGGAACCGCCGCCGATTTGCAGGACGCCCGCGATGTATTTCACCCACAGCACCCGCAACGGAATGACACCGAAATCCTTCCAGAACGCCAGCTTCACCTGTGGAATGCCGCTGCCGGCCGCTTGCGGACAGAACGAGTTCAATAGCCAGCCCGCCACGAGCGAGGTTGCGAGGATCGCCGCAAGCGTGCCGCTCAGGAACACCACTGCCGAGCAGCCCGACAGAGCCACGATGCCGTGTTGGTAAACGAAATTGATCCCCGACTGGAAAGCCACTGCAATCAAACCGCCCGCCAACCCGTAGACGCACGTCAGCACCAGCGACCGCGTGTTCTGCGGCAGCCTGTGCAGCCAACCGACAAACAGTTCTCTCGTCAGTTTCATCCGATATGACCGACGACCTTAAGACCTCCGATTCAAACTGACGAGGATTTTGCAGCATCACCTGGAAGGGACTCGGAGTCGGTGCCGAGGCACTTCCTTGTTTTAACGGCGGGCGGATCTGGTGAACGGTATTTCTTAACGCGCGTGTTTGGCATCCTTCTCTGCAGCCTTGTTCGTGGCTCGCTTTCCATAATTCGGTTTACATGCTACGAATGACATCCATGAAACGCCGCTGGCTCATCGCGCCGCCCGATCCTGCACTGCAAAAGCAACTCGCTGACGCACTCCACGTTTCGTCTGCGTTGGCCCAGGTGCTCATCAACCGCGGCCATCGCACGCCGGAAGCGGCGGCGCGTTTTCTCAAACCGCGTCTGGCCGACCTCGGCGACCCATTCCTGTTGCCGGACATCAAGCCCGCCGTAGCGCGCGTCTTAGCGGCTATCGAGCGCCGCGAGAAGATCGTCATCTTCGGGGACTACGACGTGGATGGTATTACCGCGACGGCACAGCTTCGCCAGTTGCTGGGCGCGCTCGGTGCGGAGATTGGCTGCTACCTGCCGAACCGGATGGAAGAAGGCTATGGCCTCAGTCAGGGCGCTGTGGAAGCGTGCGTCGCAGCGCACCAGCCGAAGCTGCTGATCGCGGTGGATTGTGGCACCACGGCTGCCGCGCAGATTGAATGGCTGTCGTCGCGCGGGGTGGACGTTATCGTGCTCGACCATCACGAAATGCCGGAAGGATCGAAACTGCCCCGCTGCGTCGCCTTGGTGAATCCAAAACGCGAGTCGGATGAAACGCCGTGGCATCATCTCGCCAGCGCCGGTTTGGCGTTCAAGTTTGGTCACGCGCTGCTGAAGGAAGGTCGCAACCGAAACCTTCCAGCCGCCGCTGCGGTGGATCTCAAGCAATGGCTCGACCTTGCGGCCATCGGCACCATCGCCGACATCGTCCCGCTCGTGGGCGAGAACCGGCTCATTGCCGCGGCGGGCCTGCCGCTGATTGCAACAACCCGCCGGGTCGGCTTGCGCGCGTTGCTGGAGGTGGCGCAGATTCGTCCGCCCGTCACGCCGTATCACGTCGGCTTTGGCATCGGGCCGCGCCTCAACGCCGCCGGCCGGTTGCAGGACGCGGAGAAGGCGTTGGAGCTTCTGCTCGGCGACGACCGCGCGAAATCATTGGAACTGGCGCGCTGGCTCGACACCAACAACCGCGAGCGTCAGACGATCGAGAAACAAATTGCCGAGGAAGCCACCAAGCGAACCGCCCAGGAGTTTCACGCTCACAGCGACTACGTCATCGTCCAGGCCGATCCCGCGTGGCATATCGGCGTGGTTGGGATCGTTGCGTCGCGCGTGCTGCGGACGTTCTACCGGCCGACGATCATCATCGGCGGCGCGCCGCCGGAAGCAACCGGCGACGGTTGGCGCGGTTCGGGCCGGAGCATCGAGGGCTACGACATCACCGCCGGGCTGGCGCATTGCCGCGAGCTGCTGCTCCGTTTCGGCGGACACGAGATGGCGGCGGGACTTTCGGTGAAGCCCGAAAACGTGGCCAGGCTGCGAGATGCGCTCAACGAGCATGCGCGCCAGGCGATTTCGGCGGAGGCGCTGATTCCGGCGTGGAGGCTGGACGCGGAACTATCGTTCGGTGATCTCAACACGGAACTTATCGAGGAACTCTCGCAAATCGAACCCACCGGCCAGGAAAACCCGCGACCCTTGTTCTGCATGCGCGGGGTCCGCGTCCGCACCGAGCCGCGCGTCGTGGGCAAGACCGGCGAGCATTTGAAGCTCTGGCTGACGGACGGCAGAAACAGTCTCGACGCCATCGGCTTCGGCATGGGCAAGCGGGAGTTGAAGGCGGGCGACGCCGTGGACATCGTTTTTACGCCGGAGATCAACGAATACGAGGGCCGGCGGAGCGTTCAACTCAAGTTACAGGATGTGCAGCCTGCGGGGGAGGGTGGGGCGTAGAGCGCAAAAAAAGCGTGGAGTGCGACCTCGATCACACTCCACGCTTCACACTTGAAGTTTTGCTTAGGCGGCTGCTTTGGCTTCCGGCTTCCAAGTCCGCACTGGCGGACGGACGACACGACCGGCCTTCATGCAAGCGGCGCAAACCATGACATTGCGCACGGTGCCGTTGACGAGTGCCTTGACGCGCTGAAGGTTCGGAAAGAACCGGCGCTTGGTCATGGCGGTGATGTGCGTGCCGATGCCGCCTTCTTTCTTGGCCTTGCCGCTTCGGATGATCCGATGGCCTTTGATCGAGCCCTTGCCGCAAATTGAACACTGAAATGACATAACTTAGTCCTTCTATTTAACCGTTAAAGGGCGCGAACTCTAGCCAACGCAGCCTCATCACGCAAGCCCCAAACGAAGGGAATTTTTTGGTGCGCTTTCTTTGACAAAACAGGCGTTTCTGAATAATCTGGCAGTTGCTGACCGCTGAAAACCCACGACGCGTCCGCACCAGAGTGCTGAGAGTGCCATGAATAGAATGATTGTAGTGCCCTGTCTCATGCTTGCCACCGTAGCCATGTTCCTTCCTTGCTGCGGCCCATCGCCAGCCCAGGGCGCGGAGGCAAGACAAGTGTTGGTTTACACCCGCAACGGCCCGACGCTCACCGGCAAGAAGGGCTTCATCCACGACAATATCGCCTGTAGCGTCGACGCCCTCAAGAAACTCGGCACGGAGAACGGCTTTGCCGTGGACGTGTCCGACGATCCGTCGGTTTTTACCGACGCGAACCTGAAGAAGTATAAGGCACTGATCTTCTCCAACACCAACAACGAGGCGTTGGATACGGAAGACCAGAAGAAGGCGCTGCAAAACTACGTCCACAACGGCGGCGGGATTGTCGGCATCCACTCGGCGTGCGCCATGATGCGAAACTGGCCGTGGTTCTGGCAGTTGATGGGCGGGACGTTCGACTATCACCCGAAGTTCCAGCCGTTCACCATCAAGGTTGTGGACCGGACGCATCCCTCGACGGCGCACCTCGGCGAAACGTGGGAATGGGCTGATGAGTTCTATTTTTTGAAAGAGATGCCGAAAGGCCTTCACATCCTGCTCGAAGGCGATCTGACCAAGCTTGATGACAAGCGAAAGCCGGCGGGTGAAAAGAGCCGTCCGCTGGCTTGGTATCATGAATTTGAAGGCGGGCGTTGCTGGTTCACGGCGCTCGGCCACAAGAAAGAGCAGTATTCCGACCCGAACTTGATGAAGCACATCCTGGGTGGCATCCAGTGGGCCATGGGAGAGAAGAAGTAACCGCAGCAATCGGAGAAGACATCATGCAACTATCCCGTCGTCAGTTTATGAAGAGCACACTCGTTACCACCGGCGCGCTGGCATTCCCCAACATCATTCCTGCGCGCGTCCTGGGCGCCGATGCGCCGAGCAAGAAGGTCAACATTCTCCAGATCGGCTGCGGCCGCATCGGGCGCAGCATGGACATGCCCGGCATCCTCAAGCAGGACGCAGCGCGCATGATCGCTGTGTGCGACCTCGACTCCATCCGCGTCGCCGACGCCAAAAAATGTGTCGAGGAATTCTACGCCAAAAAGAACATCACGATCGATGTCGCCACCTACGGCGACTACCACGAGGCGTTGCAGCGGAAGGACATTGACGCCGTCGCTATCAGCACGCCCGATCACTGGCACGCCCAGCCGGTCATCGAGGCTGTGCTCGCTGGCAAGGACATCTACGTTCAGAAGCCGCTCACGATGACGCTCGTCGAGGGCCGCGCTGTCAGCGACATCGTCCGCAAGAACAAGCGCATGTTCCAGATCGGCAGCCAGCAGCGCTCGAATCTCGGCTTCCGCATGGCCTGCGAGGCGGTTCGCAATGGCCGCATCGGCAAGGTGCACACGGTCAAGGTCGGCCTGCCCACCGATCCCAGCGGCGGTAGCACGGCCGAGATGCCCGTTCCATCCAATCTCAACTACGACATGTGGCTCGGCCCGACGCCGCTCAAGCCGTATTGCGAGGACCGCGTTCACTCGCAGAACGCCAATCCGAAGAAGCGCTACGGCGACCGTCCGGGCTGGCTGCGGATCGATTCCTATTGCCTCGGGATGATTACCGGTTGGGGCGCGCATCACGTGGATATCGCCCATTGGGGCATGGGCACGGAGATGACCGGCCCGATCGAGGTCGAGGGCAAGGCGGAGTTCCCGACGGAGGGCCTCTGGAACGTCCACGGGCCATATCACGTCGAGGCGAAATACGCCAACGGCGCTACATTGATCATCGACAACACCTTCGAGGTCGGCGTGCGGTTTGAAGGCTCCGACGGCTGGATCTTCGTCACGCGCGGAGCGGAGAAGGTCACCGCCAGTGATCCCAGCACCGGCAAGAAGAAGAAAAAGGCGCTCGATGCGAGCAACCCCGACATCTTCAAACAACCGCGCGGGGCGAAGGACATTCGCCTCCACGCCAGCCCGAAAAACGATCATCACCTCGATTGGATCACCAGCATCCTCACGCGCAAACCCGGCGCCACCTCGCCCGAGCAGGCGCATCGTTCCAACAGCGCGTGCATCGTTCCGTGGATCGCGATGAAACTTGGCCGCAAACTGAAGTGGGACCCGAAGGCCGAGCAGTTCATTGGTGACGATGCGGCCAACGCCATGCTTTCCCGCGCCGAACGCGCTCCTTACGGTGCCATGTCATTCCTCAAGAAAAACGCCTGATGAAAACCAAACTCGCATTCACCACCCTCATCGCACTCTGCTCCATGACCGCCACCGCTGCCGAAGGCGAGCTTCGCTGGATTACGCTCGATCCCGGCCATTTCCACGCCGCGCTGGTGCAGAAGTTCATGTACCCGCAAGTCAATCCGGTCGTCCACGTCTACGCGCCCGAAGGCCCCGATGTGGGGCTCCACCTCAAGCGCATCGAGGGTTTCAATACTCGTGCCGAGAACCCGACCCAGTGGCGCGAGAATGTTTATACCGGCAAGGATTTTCTTGAGCGCATGATCCGCGAACGCGCCGGTAACGTCGTCGTCATTTCCGGCAACAACCGCAAAAAGACCGACTACATCTACAAGGCCCTCGACGCTGGTTTTAATGTCTTCGCCGACAAACCGATGGCCATTACGCCTGAGGCGTTCCCGCTCCTGCGCAAGGCATTTGATCGCGCCGCGCAGAAGAAGCTCTTCCTCTACGACATCATGACCGAACGCTATGAGATCACCGCCATCCTCCTGCGCGAACTGGTCAACGCGCCCACGGTGTTTGGCACGCTGGAGAAGGGCACGCCGCAGCAGCCCGCCGTCGAGATGGAGAGCGTTCACTACTTCTTCAAGGAAGTCGCCGGCAAGCCGCTCACCCGCCCGCCGTGGTTCTACGACACGCGCCAGCAGGGCGAGGCCATCCCCGATGTCGGCACGCACCTCGTGGATCTGGTTCATTGGCAATGCCTTCCCGATCAGACGCTCGATTGGAAGAAGGACATCAAGGTCCTTGCTGCGAAGCGTTGGCCGACCCAGATGACGCCCGCGCAGTTCAAGCTCTCCACCGGTCTCGACAAGTATCCCGACTACCTCAAGAAAGACATTGGCCCTGGCGGCGCGCTCAACGTGTTCCAGAACGGCGACGTGCTTTGGACCATCAAGGGCGTTCACGCCAAAGTTGCGGCTCTCTGGGGTTTCCAAGCGCCTCCGGGAACCGGCGACACCCATTACCAGATCGCCCGCGGCAGCAAGGCCAACGTCGTCATCAGACAGGGCAAGGAGCAGAACTACAAGGTGACCCTCTACGTCGAGAACAAGTCCGGCGCTTCCGCCGAGGAGTTCGACAAGACCCTCCGTGCTGCCGTCACGCAGATCGCCGTCAAGTGGCCTGGTGTGGACGTGACGAAAGCCGGCGCGTGCTGGCAGATCATCATTCCCGACAAATACCACGTCGGCCACGAGGCCCACTTTGCGCAAGTGGCGGAGAAATACCTGCGGTATCTCGGCGAAGGCAGGATGGCCGCATGGGAAGTGCCCAACATGACCGCCAAATACTTCGTGACGACCGAGGCTTTCCGCCTCAGCCACGCGAAGAAGAAGTAGCGCGTTCAGCGGGCCGATAGGCGTCCCGCCCTATCACGTTTTGCCGAAGATAGAAGCGGCGCTGTCCGCTTTTTGAGACTTGTTTTGCCCGCCCAAAAACGGCAGAGTTCGCGCGGTTTTTTCTGGAGAATCCATTATGCCTATAGACATCAAGAAGATCGTCAGTGAACGGTTGGGTGAGAACTACAGCCTGCACGAGCGCTATGTGAACTCGACGCTCGTGAAGGTGTTGCGCACCGTTGGATTCGACAAGGTTTACGCAAAAGCCAAGGGCCAATACCTTTGGGACAAGGAAGGCACTCGTTACCTTGATTACCTCAGCGGTTACGGTGTGTATAACATCGGCCGCAACCATCCGGCCGTGCAGCAGGCCATCCGCGATGTGCTCGAACTCGACCTGCCCAACATGGTGCAGCTTGATTGCGCATTCCTCAGCGGTGTGGCGGCTGAAGAATTGGTGAAACGTTGTCCCCCGCACCTGAACGCGGTCTTCTTCTGCAACAGCGGCACAGAAGCGGTGGAAGGCGCTCTGAAGTTTGCCAAAGGCGCCACCGGCCGCTCGCGCATCGTGTATTTCGACAACGCATTTCACGGCCTGACGATGGGCGCGCTCAGCGTCAACGGCGCAGACAGTTTCCGCGAGGGGTTTGAGCCGTTGCTGCAGGGCTGCGAGAGGATCCAGATGAACGATCTCGCAGCGCTGGAACGGCATCTGTCGAAGGGCGACGTGGCCGCGTTCATTTTTGAATGCTGCCAGGGCAAGATGCTGGATGTGCCCGAGGATGATTTCCTGCCGGCGGCGCAGGCGCTTTGCCGCAAATACGGCACATTGTTCATCAGCGACGAGGTGCAGACCTGCCTCGGACGCACAGGAAAGATGTTTGGATTCCAACATTGGAATCTGGAGCCGGACATCATCACCTTGGCCAAAACACTCAGTGGCGGTTATGTGCCGTGCGGCGCGTTCGTTACTCGGCGTGATATCTACCAGAAGATATTCTCGCGAATGGATCGTTGCGTGGTGCACTCGACGACGTTCGGGCGGAACAACCTGGCGATGGCTTGCGCAATGGCCGCGATGCACGTGCTGGAGGACGAGAACCTCATCGAGCGCGGCCAAAAACTCTCGGAGTTCCTCTTTGCCGAATTGAACAAACTCAAGGCGAAGCACGATCTGATCAAGGACGTTCGGGGCAAAGGCTTAATGATCGGCGTCGAGTTTCAGGAACCGCGTGGATTCCAGGCCAAGATGGCGTGGAAGACGATTCACGCGGCCGATAAATCGTTGTTCCCGCAGATCATCGTCAGCAATCTGCTCAAGAAGCACCATGTTCTTGCGCAGGTTGCCGCGCACAATCACGACATCATCAAGATACTGCCTCCATTGGTGAGCACCGAGGAAGACGCGCGCACTTTCATCAACGGGCTGGACGATGTGTTGAGTGATTGTGGCAACGCCATCGGGCCGATGATGCAGTTCGGCTTGGGGCTTGCCAAAGCAGCGATGGCTTCCAAGAGCGGGGCTTGATAGCAAGGTTTTGACAGCGCGCCCGAGCGGGATGATTGTATCTCGTGAAAGGCGCGCTTAAGAATCCGCTTCAGGGGCACGACCTGCCGCAGATGCCGCATCCGGCGTGGCTTGTGCTGCTGTGCCTCGTGGTCTGGCTGGCCACCTGCGCGGCTCGTTGATCAGATGTAGAACATCCCGCCGCTGGAGTCAGCGTCGGCCACCAGATCCTCGAATGTCACGGCGTCGGCGATCTGTTCTGCGGACTTCTTTATCTTCCGCCACACTTCCTTCATGCCCTCCGAGCAGTTGGGATCGCCAAGACTCGGAATGTCCAGGACGTGTCCTTGGACCGCACGCACCACGTCGCCGAAGGTAATCTCGCCGGGGGGGCGCGCGAGGTAATAGCCCCCTTCCTTTCCACGCTTGCTTTTTACGTAGCCGGCGCCACGCAACACGGTGAGAATTTGCACGAGGTAGTTTTCGGGGATCCCCTGCGCAACTGCCATCTCCTGAATATGCATCGTCTGGTTCTCGCCATAACGGCGAGCCATCAGTTCAACGGCTCGGCAGGCATAGTCGGTTTTGATTGAGAGTTTCACGTCAGAAAAGCCATCTTTAGCAAGTCAATCAAGATGGTGTTCTACTAGTTCTTGTACGCCGGAAAGTCAAGTTTCCTGCCAGAAAACGGCGTACTTCTTCGCGTAGACGAACAATGTTTGCACATTGTTGAGAGCTGTTGTATCCAGCGTGTTATCAATATGTTGCGGTTGATGTCGAATATAGATTATCATTGCAAGAAGTCGTTTTCATCCCTATAATTTTTGTGACACAAGAACTCATGGAAAGCATGGCTAACGACAAATCTGACGCAGCAACACAGGCGCAAGACACTGCGCCCGTATCGCAAGTTTACGACGCTTCAAAGATAGACAAACTGGAAGGTTTGGAGGCTGTCCGCAAGCGGCCCGGCATGTATATCGGCGATCCCGACGAGCGCGGCTTGCACCAGTGTGTGTGGGAAGTGCTGGACAATTCGATCGACGAACATCTTGCCGGCTATTGCAGCACGATCAGGGCGACGATTCACGTGGATGGTTCGATGACCGTTCAGGACAACGGCCGCGGCATTCCCGTCGATATGCACCCGAAGTGGAAAATGCCTGCCGTTGAGCTTGTGCTGACGAATCTCCACGCCGGCGGCAAGTTTGGCCAGGGCGCTTACAAATACTCCGGCGGCCTTCACGGCGTTGGCGCCAAGTGCGTCAATGCTCTCTCCGAGTGGTTCGAGGTCGAGATCTCGCGCGATCTCAAGATCTATCACATGCGGTTTGTGCGCGGCAAAAGGGGCTCACCGCTTGAGGTTATTGGCAAATCGAAACACACAGGCACAAAAATCACGTTCAAGCCAGACGCGGAGATTTTTCATGCCACCACGTCGTTCAAATACGACACGCTCGCGGCTCGCATGCGAGAGCTGGCGTTCCTCAATCCCGGTCTCGAACTTATCCTCACCGACGAACGCGACAGCAAGACCGAGACGCTTTACTACAAGGGCGGCATCCCGGAGTTCGTCAAGGAAATCAATCGCGCCAAGGAAGTCATCCACGCGAAACCGATCGTCATCAGCAGGCAGAAGGACGACGTGTTCGTGGATGTTGTCGTCCAATACAACGACAGTTACGCCGACAACATCCTCTGTTACGCGAACTCAATTTCCAACACCGACGGTGGCACGCACCTCTCCGGTTTTCGCACGGCGCTGACCCGCGCCATCAATCAATACGCAAGGGCCAACGAGCTCGTGAAGGAGAAGGATCCGCCCATCTCCGGCGACGACGTGCGCGAAGGTCTTACCGCCGTGGTCAGCGTGAGATTGCCGAATCCCCGTTTCGAGTCGCAGACCAAGGTCAAACTCGTCAATACGGAGGTGGAAGGTCTTGTCTCCAGCTGTGCCTACGAAGGGCTGATGACGTTCTTCGAGGAAAACCCGCCAACCGCGCGCAAGGTGGTGGACAAGTGCCTGACCGCCGCTCGCGCTCGCGACGCCGCGCGCAAAGCTCGCGATGCCGTGCGCAAAAGCGCGCTCACCGGCGGCGGCCTGCCAGGCAAACTGGCCGACTGCTCCGAGCGCGACCCCGCGTTGTGCGAGCTGTATCTGGTCGAGGGTGACTCGGCCGGCGGCTCTGCGCGCATGGGCCGCGACCGCAAGTTTCAGGCGATTCTGCCCCTCAAGGGCAAGATCATCAACGTCCAGAAGGCGCGCATAGACAAGGTCCTTGCCAACGACGAAATCCGGACGATGATCACCGCCATCGGCGCCGGCATCGGCGAAGGCGAGGGGGAGGGCGCGTTCGACATTGCCAAGCTGCGCTACCACCGCATCATCATCATGACCGATGCCGACGTGGACGGTTCGCACATCCGCACTCTGCTGCTGACGTTCTTCTACCGGCAGATGAAACAACTCATTGAAAAGGGCCACGTTTTCATTGCGCAGCCGCCGCTCTATAAAGTGAAGCGCCGCAACCGCGAGGAATACGTGGACAGCACCGAGAAGCTCGACAAGATGCTCATCGAGCTGGGTTGCGAAGACGTGAAGCTCGTCCGCGTCAAGGACGAGAAGGAATTGACCGGCTCGCAACTCCAAAGCCTGCTGGAAACACTTGTCGAACTCGACAAACTCGCCGACGCCGTCAAGCGCCGCCGCGTAGACATCGAAGCGTATCTGGAGTCGCGCGATTCCAAGACCGGTGAGCTGCCACAATACGCTGCCCGCATCAAGAATAACGGAGAGGAACATGTGGAGTTCCTGCGCGACGACAAGGCGTTGAAAAAATTCAACGACGATCACGAAATCGAGGATGCTGACGACACTCCCGAAACCGAAAACGGCAAGACAGCCGCCGCGTTGACGAAGCCGTTCGTGAAGACCCACGAGATTTATGAGGGTGCGGAGATCGCAAAGCTGCTTGCGACGCTTGAAAAGAAAGGCATTGATGTCGAGCGGTATCTTCCGCCGCCGCGCGACGAAAACCCCAATGCCAAGCCGAAGCCGCTTTTCGAGGTTGTCGAGGGCGAGAATCGCACGCCGTTGTTCTCGGTCAGCGAAATCCTGCCGCGCGTCAAGGAAAACGGCAAACGCGGCATGACCATCCAGCGCTATAAGGGGCTCGGCGAAATGGACCCGGAGCAGCTCTGGGAAACCACGATGGACCCGGTCCGCCGGAAACTCGTCAAGGTTGAGATGCCCGATCTGGCCAAAGCCGAGGAGATTTTCACCATTTGCATGGGTGACGAGGTGGAGCCACGCCGGCACTTCATCGAAGAGAATGCGCTTAACGTGCGCAATCTGGACGTTTAACCGTTACCGCCTTGCGCACCCCGAACACAGGTCCATCTGCCAATCAGCCTTATTTGCCCATCATGTATGTCCAAAACGAGAAACTAAGTCCCGTCAACATCGCCGACGAGATGCAGAAGTCGTTCATTGATTACTCGGTGAGCGTCATCATCTCGCGCGCTTTGCCCGACGCCCGAGATGGTCTGAAGCCCTCGCAACGCCGCATTCTCTTCTCAATGCTCGAATTGGGGTTGCTGCCAAACCGCGCGTTCCGCAAGTGCGCCAAGATCGTCGGCGAGACGATGGGTAACTACCATCCGCATGGCGACCTTGCCATCTACCCAACGCTCTACCATATGGCGCAGGACTTCGCGATGCGCTATCCGCTCATTGATGGGCAGGGCAACTTTGGTTCCGTTGACGGCGACGATCCGGCGGCGATGCGTTACACCGAAGCGCGCCTGACGCCGCTGGCGATGCTGATGCTTGCCGACCTCGACAAGGACACGGTTGATTTCCAGCCGAACTACGACGAGTCCAAGGTCGAGCCGAAGGTGCTTGCCGCTGGTTTTCCCAACCTCATTTGCAACGGCACCACCGGCATTGCGGTCGGCATGGCCACCAGCATTCCGCCGCACAATCTCAATGAAGTGGTGGACGCGCTCATCCATGTGATTGAGCATCCCGATTGCGAGGTCGAATCGCTTTTCAAGTTTGTCCAGGGCCCCGATTTCCCCACCGGCGGCATGATCTGCGGCCGCGCGCCCATTCTTGAGGCCTACAAGACCGGCCACGGTTCCATCAAACTGCGTGGCCGCGCCGGCATCGAGGAGCACGGCGGCAAGGACCACATCGTCATCACGCAGATGCCGTTCAATGTTGCGCCGTCCACCGTCGAGACGCAGGTCGCTGCGCTGGTCAACGACAAGAGAATCGAAGGCATTTCCGACATCCGCAACGAAACCAACAAGGATGGCGTGCGCTTGGTCATCGAACTGAAGCGCGGTGCGATTCCGAAAATCATCCTTAGCAATCTCTTCAAGCATACCCAGCTCGAAACGACGGTCGGCATCAACATGCTGGCCATTGATCACGGCCGGCCGCGCACGCTGAACCTCAAGCAACTGCTCCAGTGCTACACGGAGCATCGGCATGAAGTCGTGGTTCGCCGGACACAGTTCGAGCTTCGCGCTGCCGAGGCACGCGCCGAGATTCTCGACGCCTATCTCATCGCGTTGGCCAACCTCGACGAGTTCATCCGCATCATCCGCGAGTCGCGGACGCGCGAGGAGGCGAAAATCAAGTTGCTGTCGTTTTCCTGGACCCGGGCGCAGGTCCAACACTTCGGGATGCACATCCGCAGCGAGGCGCGCCTGGTCAGTGGCCGCTACGAATTCAGCGAGAGCCAGGTGGACGCGATCCTTGAACTGCGCCTCTACCAGCTCACCGGCCTTGAGCGCGACAAGATCGCCAAGGAATACAAGGAGATCATCGAGCGCATCGCCGAGTTGCAGGGCATTCTTGCCAGCGAGGCGAAGATCTGGGGCATCGTGGAAAAGGAGCTCAAGGAACTCCGCGAGAAGCACGGCGATCCCCGGCGCACCGACATCGTTCCCGATGAAGGCGAGATCAGGATCGAGGACCTCATCGCCAACGAAGCCGCCATCATCACCATCACGCACGGCGGTTACATCAAACGCACCGCCGTCTCCGCCTACCGCGCCCAGCATCGCGGCGGCAAAGGCGTCAGTGGCGCCGACACCAAGGACGACACCGATTTCGTCGAACACCTGTTCACGGCGAGCACGCATGACTTCATCATGTTCTGCACCGACGACGGGCGGATCTATTGTGAGAAGGTCTATGACATCCCCGAAGCGGGCCGCTCCTCCCGTGGCAAATCCATCGCCAACCTGCTGGCGTTGCGGGAAGGCGAGAAGATTGCCGCGATGATTCGCG
>Ga0265297_10006931_pt1 | contig 16046 bp, 13 predicted proteins | sample Munlanlwell13791_FD_192502 | JGI IMG/M metagenome (GOLD analysis project Ga0265297, IMG submission 192502) | Leachate microbial communities from a municipal landfill in Southern Ontario, Canada - Leachate well 137-91 | ecosystem: Engineered > Solid waste > Landfill > Unclassified | place... | reverse complement strand
CGCTATCTTTCTTTGATTAACAATTATTTGAAATACTATAATAACTCCAGATTACACCTTGGGTTGGGACTTAAAACCCCAGCTCAATTTATTAGTTAGTGTTTCCAAGGTGCTGGTCAGAAAACGTGGTTACTGTGAACAAACAAAAAATAGCCATAAAACAGGCTATTTTTAATCAAATTTAGTTCTTTGAAGCTATAACCACTTCTTTTTTTCAAAATAGAGTAACATCGCCAGTGAACAAGCCGACATAATACAAACAATGATCCAAAAACCGTAAGGATGATTAACAATTGGCATATTTTTAGTATTCATTCCAAAGATAGCCGCCAAAAGAGTGAGAGGAAAGACAATAACTGAAAAGATAGTCAGAGTCTTCATGACATTAGTCATCTGATTATCAAGCAGGGCCTGGTTGGTGCTGTTTAGAACCTCAATCATTTCCTTTTGGTTATCTAACATATTCCAGATTCTCTTAGAATGCTCAACTAAACGATTATAATGCTTCTTAACCTCAGTTGGGGGAATAAGCGTGCTTTTGACCTCAGTCAAAGACTTCAGAATACTTTCATGATTCTGTAGTATCTTACGAATATTAATAATATTACGACGCAAATTTAAGATTAGAGAAACGGCATCTTTTTGGTCCCGAGCAAAGATTAAATCCTCAACCCTAGCAATACCAGCACTGGTCTCATCTATTAAACCATAGCAATTATGAACCAGTTTATTTAAAATCTCATAAAGTAAAATAATAGAAGACTTCCAATCAGAGGCTGACAGGGAATCAGGATCACTCTGACATGATTCAAAGAATTCATTCAAGGCCGGAATATTACCATTATGAACAGTGATAAGGTAGCCATGACCGATAAAGAATTCAATTTCTCCAGCGATAATTTTATTCTGTACATAAATAGGGAAATGGAGAACAATAAAGACATAACCTGGCTCTTGAGAGATCATCGGACGTTGAGAAAAAACTGTCGACAAGGAAGAGTTTAAATGTTTAAGATTAAAGTTATAATTTGTTTTGAGATATTCAATTTCAGGATTCTGAGCATTAATAATATTAATCCATTTCAACCCTGTCTTGACCTTCGGACGATGAACATTAATCTCATAAATATTGTCGGAAATTTTTTGGCAATTAATCATAAAAATTAAGAAAAATATAATTTTAAAAAGATAAAATAATTATAACATAATTTAATAAAATTGAAAAATGGCAATATTGCCAAAGACCCAAAATACTAATATAATACTAATATGGTTAAAATCCTGGGTATAAAATTAAATAGCGAAGGGAAGATCGAAATCTTAAATAAAATTCGGTCTTTTTTGAGTTCTTCTGGTCAACACTATATTGTTACTCCCAACCCAGAGATTGTCTTGATGGCCCAAAAAGATGAAGAATATTTCTATATTCTAAACCAAGCTGACATCTCACTGCCAGACGGCATCGGACTAAAATTTGCCGCTTGGACTCTCGGCCAAAACGTCCCCCGAATTACCGGGTCTGACTTAACAACCGAAATCTTATCCATGGCTCAAAGAGATAGAGAGCCAGTTCTAATTATTAATTGGCAGGACGGACTATCAAAAGCTAGTGACATTTCCACTGCCTTAAAAAATATCTATCCCCAACTTCAATTTGAAGTCTGGGACATTGACCGCACAGACAAGAACTGGAAAGCCAAACCAACTAATGCCAAAATAATGTTTGTGACCTTGGGCGCCCCATATCAAGAAAAATTTATTTTTCATCATATGGCCCAGATGCCAACAATCAAAGTAGCACTAGGCGTTGGTGGTTCATTTGACTTTCTTACCGGAAAAATTAAACGGGCGCCAAAAATAATGAGACGTCTGGGAATAGAATGGCTTTACCGAATATTTAGCCAACCGATTAATCGTCAGAAAAGATTAAAGAGAATTTATCGAGCGACATTTATTTTTGTATTAAAGATAATTAACTGGCGCTTTATTCTGCCATTCAAATACCGCCCTAACGTCGCTTGCTTATTGTACCGAATCAAAAATAACGAAACCCAAATTTTACTGGTAGAGAGAACCGATGAACCTGGTCACTGGCAAATACCTCAAGGGGGAATAGACGGACTAGATTTAAAGGGAGCAGCTATTAAAGAGCTCAGTGAAGAATTAAATAATAATAAATTTACCATTCAGGCTATTTTCAAGAATCTATACCGTTACAAGAACAATCACATTTATAATCATTGTGCTAAGCACACTGGATATAAAGGCCAGAAACAAAGCCTAGCGATTGCTGAATTTAACGGTGAAGAGGCTGACATTAAAATTAATTTTTGGGAACATCTAAATTATAAATGGGTCCCAAGCGACGAATTGATAACCGCGTCCCACCCACTGCGAAAAACTGGCTATCAAATTTATTTAGAAAAATTTAAAGAAATTATTTAAAACATATGAACAATATTAGATTACGTTTTGCCCCATCACCAACCGGCTTTTTACATGTCGGTAATTTGCGAACGGCTCTTTTTGGTTACTTATTAGCCAAGAGTCTTACAGGTCAATTCATCTTAAGAATTGAGGATACTGACCAAAAAAGAGAAGTGACTGATGCCGCAGAAAAACTATTGAGTATCCTAGCTTGGGTTGGAATTAATTTTGATGAAGGCCCACATATCGGCGGACCGTTTGCCCCTTATACTCAAACTGAAAGAGTTGATATCTACAAACAATATGTACAAGAACTTCTAGACAAGAAAATGGCCTATCATTGTTTCTGTACTTCAGAGAGATTAGAAGAAATGAGAAACCAACAGATTGCCGATAAATTAGCTCCACGCTATGACCGCCATTGTCGAGATTTATCTAAAGAAGAAGTCGAACAAAAAATTAAGGCTGGTGAAAAATATGTCATCCGCCAAAAAATGCCTTTAGACGGGGAAGTAGTGGTCTATGATGAGCTAAGGGGAGAAATTAAATTTCAAGCTAATGATTTAGAAGATCATGTTCTAATAAAATCTGACGGAATACCAACCTATCACTTCGCTGCTATTGTTGATGACCATCTCATGGAGATTACTCACGTCACCAGAGGAGATGAGTGGCTGCCATCACTGCCAAAAAATATTTTATTATACCAAGCCTTTGGCTGGAATCCACCAAAATATATTCATCTCCCATTGATTTTAAACAAAACCGGCGGAAAGCTCAGCAAGCGCCAAGGCGATGTTTTTGTAGAAGACTACAAAACTAAGGGCTATTTACCGGAAGCTATTATTAACTTCTGTGTCTTACTTGGTTGGCATAGTAAAGATGACAAAGAAATATACACTCTCTCAGAATTAACTAAAGTCTTTGACATTAAAGGACTCGGCTCTTCACCGGCAGTCTTTGACTTAGAGAAACTAGATTTCTTTAACGGCTATTATATCAGACAAAAATCACTAACTGAATTAGCCAATCTTTGTCGCCCTTACTTAATAGACACCCCCGTTGATCAAGCTGACTTAGAAAAAATAGTTGGGTTGGCGCAAGATCGAATGAAAAAATTATCTGATATTGTCGAATTAACTGAATTTATCTTTACCAAAGAATTAGACTATGACAAAGATCTTTTAATCTGGAAGAGTCTAACTCTAGAAGATATCAAAAATAATCTCCAAGAGGTTAAAGAAATATTAGAAAAAATTGATATTACCAATTGGAACAAAGAATATTTAGAAAGTCATCTAATAGAGTATATAAAATCCCACGACAAAAAAATTGGTGATTATCTTTGGCCACTGAGAGTCGCTCTAACCGGCCTTAAAAATAGTCCTGGACCATTTGAAGTAGCTGATGCCTTAAAGAAACCAGAGAGCCTCAAGCGAGTTGATGATGCTATTAATAGAATATAATTAGAAATATATTTTACAAATTATAAAAAATATGTTATCATAACAAGATGAAAAAGATTATTAAAATATCCATCCTCCTAATCATCCTCAGCCTGTCATTCAACCGGCCTAATTTTGCTTTCTCCGGTTATGAAGAAGAGATTAATCAGGAAATAAAAAATCTCAACAATAAAATATCTGGCAGTAAAAAGAAAATTGAAGATATTCAAAATCAACAACAAGAATATAATGAACTGATAGCTCAAAAAAGAAATGAACAGGGAAGTCTCAGCAATGAACTAGAAATTATTAACGCTCAAGCTGCTAAGGCTCAACTTGAAATTGAGGCCAGTGAATTAGAGATTGATAAAACTAATTTAGAGATTAAAAAAACTACTTTAGATATTCAAGACAAGGATGATCAAATTAATAAAGAGAAGGAACATATCGCTACCATGCTCCGCTTAATGTACAAACAGGACCAAGTTTCTACTTTAGAAATATTACTACTGAATAATTCCTTGGCGGAGTTTGTTAATCAATTACAATATTTAGAAAATACTAACGAAGAAGTGGCCGACAGCATCGCCGGATTAAAAGACATTAAAAGTAAGCTGGAAGAGAATCAAAGGATATTAGCTGCCAAAGAAGAAGAGCTAACTAACTTGAAAAAAAATCTGGAAGAAGAAAAATTAGTTTTTACCCAACAACAAGAAGATAAGAATTTTCTCCTTGAAGAAACAAAACAATCAGAAAAGAAATACCAATATTTGTTAGCAGCTGCTAAAAAAGAACAGGAAAGAACTTCAGCTGAAATCTACAACCTAGAAAAGAGTGTTCGAGAAAAATTAGAGAAACTAAAAGATAATCCAGAACTTAATTACACTGGACTAGTTTGGCCGACCGGGAAGAGTTATATCACAGCCACCTTTCACGATCCTGAGTATCCTTTCCGTCGCTCTCTCGGAGAACATTCCGGTATAGATATTAGGGCCACACAAGGAACAACTATTAAAGCCGCGGCCAACGGTTATGTCGCTCGAGTTAAATTTGATGGCAGTAAGAACTATGCCTATATCATGATTATCCATGGAGATGGCCTCTCAACCGTCTATGGTCATGTTTCCGGGGTTAATGTGAAAGCTGATGACTATGTGGTCCAAGGACAAGTAATCGGTCGAACCGGAGGATTACCGGGGTCTCCGGGATCAGGACCATTCTGTACTGGAGCTCACCTTCATTTAGAAGTCAGAAAGAATGGTATCCCAGTTAATCCGTTAGAATATTTACCATAAAAGATAAATTGAAGAGAGATGAAAAAAGAAGTGCTTCGTAGCACTTCTTTTATTTTACAAACGATTACCGATGATCATGAACCTTCTTATGAACATCACGCAATTGTTTATTGGTAACATGAGTATAGATTTGAGTGGTGGCAATATTTTTATGTCCTAAAAACTCCTGAACCAAACGAAGATCAACTCCATGAGACAAGAGATCAGTAGCAAAGGAATGTCTCAAAGTATGAGGGGTAGCATTAATTGGCAATCCGGATAATTTAACATATTTTTTGACAATTTCCTCCACACTCTTGACGCTCAATCTTCTGTCTTGACCAGTCTTAGCTATCCCTGGTTTATAATTAATAAATAAAGCTGGGTCCATATCAAATCTTTTCTGTAAATATTTTTGAATCGCTTTTACCGCTCTTTCAGAAAAATAAATCGCTCGAACCTTTGACCCCTTACCAGTAATAGCAACTTCCAAATCAGTGCTATCTTTTTTTAGTCTCAAGTCTTCAATGTTTAAGTGAACAAGTTCAGAAACACGCAAACCAGTTGAAAATAATACCTCTAGTATCGCCCGGTCGCGTAGTCCTGGGGCTGACTCTTTATCTGGAGCCGATAATAGTCTTTCTAAGTGTTCAATCTTCAAAAACTTTATCTCTCGCTCCGAACGATCCTTAGCTAATTTTACCTTAGAAGAAGGTAGGGAAGTAATATTTCTTTCAATGAAGAATTCTAAAAGATTACGAAGAGCAATGAGGTAATAGTTTTGGGTACTTTTTTTTAGAAGCTTCTTATTAACCGGATCCACAAATCTAGACAAAAATATTCGATACCGAAAGATATGTTCATCATTTAGCTCTTGCGGGGTTAATTCAGACAGGGAATTAGTCTTTAACCAATTAAAAAATTTGGTTAAAAAACGACCATAATTCTCTTGAGTCTTAACCGACAAGCCCTTCTCAATTTCACAATAATCAATAAAGTCTCGCAGGTATTTAATAATTGGTTTTTGAGTCATATTAATTAGATTATAACAGAAATATAGCGAGAAACCAATTATTTGACATAATCGCCAAAAGATTATAAACTTAAGTTAATAAATAGAGAGGACTTAAGCATGATATTATTAAAGAAAAAAATAGAATTAATAGAATTATTAATTCAATTAATGACTCTACGATTAGATTTATTGCCGACTTATAACGACTATACTTTTTCCAGAAAATGGCCAAAAATAAGGGAAAATTTGGATAAAGATGGTATAATACCCACTAACAATCTCCTAAATTCTGAAGAAAACAGGGAATTAACGGAAATAAGGGCATTAATAGACCAACATCTAAGAAAAGAACCAAGGCCACTACAGGTAGATCTATTGAGGAATAAAATCACAAATATGCAAAAAATAATTTGTGAAAAAATTCAAAATCTAACTTTATAAAACAAAAACCTCAAAAAGAATGAGGTTTTTTTATTGATAATAATAGTAATTAGCAGAGGATGATAAGACAAAAAGACTAAATAAAAGCTAGATTAGAGGCCAGACAATACTTCGCATAATGTATATTAATCCACCTATTATAGAGGGGGACTAATAAGTATTTAAAAAACAATTACTGCTACTGCAGGATGTTTAAACCCATTAGGTGTATCTCTGGCGTAAATAATAAGATGATCTTTAGAAGTACCAAGAAGATCCCAATAACCACTAAACAAAAAACAAACACAGCCAAACCAAAGAAGAATTTAAATAAACTATCACTATTCATATATTTTTATTCATAATAAACCTTGTCACCATAACGTAGGTCTATCTTTTTCTTAATTATTTTATTAAAATCACTCTTTAACTCTCTTTTTAATACCAATAAATTTTTAATCTGGCTGTCTCTATCCTCCTTGGTACTAAAGTAGATTAACAAGCCATTATCCAGCATGGCCTTGATAGTATTGAAATCTTTATCAATTATAAAATATTTAACTGATAAATCTGACTCATTATTAGTCTTAATTGAATTTTGAAGCTGATCAACAAACTCCAAATAAACCGGGTCTATATCCACCTTGTCACCGCTAAAACGTTCTTCGCCAGTATTAACTATAATCGGATATTTATTACCACTAATATTTTTAGCTTCCCCGATAGTTAATTTAAAATAATCTATAGGGACAACTGGGATAGTGGTTGAGCTAGTAGTATTAGTGCTAGAAGCAACTTCCGAATTAATTAAAACTGGAGGTAAATTAATTACTAATTCATCAATTAAATAACTATCTTTATCCAAATAATAATATTTATCTTTTTCTTGCCAAATATAATAGTATTCCCTTTCAGTTAAATTAATTTTTAGAGTCTGAAACAAACCCCTCTTAACTTCAACTTCTTTAAAATGATATTTATCAATTAAACTACCAATCAGAACATCTTTATCAAAAATCAATAAATTATTTTGTTTAAAAAGCCAATAACGACTATCTTCACTTTGTTGCCAAACCATTCCCTCCACTTCGCTAGCATTGGCCCGAGATAACCCAGTAATTTGAATTTTCTTGATATTAAAAATTGTTGAAAAAAACATTAGATACAATATAACAACCAATAGAAATAAAAATAAAAGACAAGATAATTTTAGGCGCAATGATAACTCATCCCGCTTAATTCGATGATGAGTTTTATGAAAAGGATTTTCCAATCTTTTTTTAGAATAATCCATTCTAACTCGATGGGTATATCTGACTTCCCTCTTAGACATAATTTTATTATATTACTTGACGATGAATATTTCCTTGTAATCTAACCAACTGCTCATATGGTATTGTTCGGCTAATATTAGACAAATTTTTAATAGAATTAACTGAATTATTATCAGGAGAAACAAGTTCCACCCTATCCCCTATTTTAAACTGATAATCGCCGGCATCTAAACAAACTAGATTCATTGAAATAGTTCCGGCGACCTTAGCTAAAAAGTCCTTTTTACCATGAACCAGAAATTGGGCCTCATTTGATAGACGACGATCTAGACCTTCATAATAACCAAAGGGTACTAGGGCAATCTGAGTATCACCTTGAGCCTCATACCTTCCATTATACGACACTTTGTCCCCTCTCTTCAAGGCTTGGCGAGCTATGATCGTCGAAACCACTCTCAGAGCTGGCTTAAGATGATTATCAACCTCGCTTTCACCAACTAAAGGACTGTAGCCATATAGGGCTAACCCCGCCCTAAAGGCAGTCAATCTCTTATTGCGCAAAACAAAAATTCCAGCCGAGTTTCCCAGGTGAATCCAGGTTGGAAAAATTTTATTTTGTTGCAAGATATCTAAGGCGGCCATAAAGTTACTTTCCTGTTTGCTAGTCATTTCAGGGTCAGTATCTGAAGCCATGAGATGAGAACAAAAACCAACAATTTGAACTCGATTTAAATATTTATTATTTTCGTCTAAAAATGATTGGAGATCTGAAATTCCCTCGCGATTCATACCACTATTATAGAACAAATGAATTTTAACTCCTGAATGATGCTTAGCTAAATATTTTAAAGTAGCTGAATTATAAACACAAAACTCACTACGTTTAAAAAGACAATAATTATAAGCTTTCAAAGGCATCTCATTTAAAAACAAGACCCGACCTTTGAAATTCTTATAAACAATTTGAGCCTCCGGGAAAGAATCAACAGCGACCATTTTAGTCGATGTCTTATTTAATATTTTAGCTAATTCTTTTAAGCCGTGACCGTAAGCATTAGATTTCAAAACCGGAAAAATCTCGGCTCCTCTTTGAAGCGAAGATAAATACGCAAAATTATCAAGCAAATTTTGCTTGATAATTTCAATTCGATTTAAAGGCTCATACTTGGGCCTTAAAATTTTACGAAAAAAATTAATCATAAATTAATCAGCTACAACCACCTTTCCCTTCCCACCGCCTAAGATATCAGCATCAAGAGAAGTAGAAAGATTTTTGAGAGAGCCAGATATTTTTTGATCAGTAAACTTATCCAAAGCAGTATATTTAATATTCTGTAATAATATTAAAGTTTTACCTAAGTCTTTATTTTCGGGGATAACACCCAAAGAAAAACCGGCCCGGTATTGCCCTCTCTCGGTTCGACTTGCTACAGCTGGCACATCCCAAGTAACTCGACCAATGGTTTCATCATAATGCAAAGATCCAGCCAACAAACTCTTATTGTCCATCCAAACAATATCTTCGGGGACATCAGCTGAAATAATTAAATTTTCCAATTCATTGCCAATATTTTCTATTTCCCAAAAAATCCAGTAACTAGTAGCCATGCCAACTTGCGGTGGAAGCGGACCAACTCCTAATTGATCGCCCTGAGGACTATAATAATAGGCTCCGGATCTAGGTTTAAGTTGAGAATTTATTTTGGTTCTCAATGAAAATAAATCATAACTTAGAGATTGATTATTTAAATTATAACGATTATTGAGCCCTAAATAAAGCTCTTCATTAATTCCAGCTTTAACCCGAGCATACTTAACCCGGACCTTGAAGCGACCACCACTATCTGGCTCTAAATTTTTATTTAAAGTCAATGAACTTCCCTGATCTTTAATTAGAGGATCAGAACTTATTAACGACCAACTAATTATTTTAAAATTAGGATTGCCGGAAAATAAACTGAACTTAATATCAGACAATGAAATGTTTTCTTGGTTCTGATAACTTATGGAGTAAATAATATCCTCATCGGAACTAATTATTTTTTGATCAGTATCAATAAAAACTTTAAAGTTAGGATCCTTAATCGTCAGATCGCGATTAAAAGTTCCTTGCTTTAAAAATTCATTATTAACTTTTAGGTAATAGTCAAAACTAAACGCTTCATTATTTTTACTGCTCTTAGTTGAGGCCACAAAATTAATAGTCCGCTCTTCCCCGCTGCCAATCTTGTCCAAACTAAGTTCGTTGCCACCTTTCATTTGCCAGGAGTCATTAATTTTAATCTGAATATCTCTTAATTCACGCTGACTATTATTTTTTATTTTTAACATTCCACTAAATTCAACTCCCCGATAAATATTTTCTGGCAATTCAATGTTAGCACTGATAACTGAACCGCCAATTTCAAAAGGCAAGGACTGAATCACGCCACCAGGACACTCAGAGCAATTAAAGATAAAACCAAAATCTGATTTAGATCCGACTTCACCCAGAACCAAGCCAGTAATTTTTATTTTGCCATCTCCTCCTTTGTCTAAATCATTAATATAAAAAGTATTAGAATTACGATCAAAACTTTCAGCCGGTTCCACATTATCTAAGATAAAATTATTAGGTAATTTAACTACTAAAAAATTATTAGTACTATCCTTATTAGCATGGTAACTAAGCTCAAATGACTCCAGTTCTCCACTTTTAACGCTTTCACTAAGGGGCCGAGACTCGAGGACAATGCTCGATTTTGGCTTCCAATTACTAATAGCAATAAAGGCCACAAATAATACCAAAACAACCAAAACAAAAGTAATATCAGCGACTAAATGAAATTTACTATTTTTATAATGCTTCTCGTGACGAGCTCGAAAAAATTTACGCATATTTTTTTAAATTATAAAACTAATTAAAAAATTAAAAGTTAGCACTACTAGCTAAAATTTCATCAACGCCATCATCGTTCATATCTTCAACTATAACCCTAACTCCGGTTCTGATACTTTTATCATAAGCCATAAACTTCTTAAGTAATTTACCATAAATATCAAAAACTCTAATTTCCGGACCTCCGCCAGCACCAGCTCCGGTTACGATTTCATTCACTCCGTCGCCGTTAACGTCACCGACTGCCACATTAACTCCACCTCTAAACTTTTTATCATAAGCTAAGAACTTAGAGTATAATTTACCGTTAGAACCATAAACCCGAACCTCCGGCTCCATTCCTGCTCCAGGACCAGTTATAATTTCTTTTTTAGCGTCCCCACCAATATTTCCTCCGGCCACATTAACGCCACCTCGGAAACTTTTACTATAGGCAAAAAATGTTCCAATTAAAGCACCATCGCTCGACATAATCTGAATCTGAGGTCCGCCCCCCTTACCTGCTCCAGCAATTATCTCATACTTACCATTATTGTCCAAATCAGCTAGAGCGGTTGAAATTTCACCTTTAAATTTACTCTTATAAGGATTAAAGACTTTAATCTTTTTACCATTTTTATATAATGATAAAACACCATTACCATTAGCTAAATATTCCTTTTCTTGATCGCTATCTAAATCCATCACAATAATTTGTTCGTTGCCGGGAAAATTATCTAAATAGGAGAAAAAACCATTTCTGACTTGAGCCCCCTGATCATTATAAACTCGAATAAAATTACCATTGAAGAAACTATTATTAATAATCTCCGTATTACGCTTTAGCAAGATAACACCATCGTTAGGGGCAATCTTTACCCAATTGATAATCTGGCCATTATTAACACTAGGGTCCTGGCCACCATTAATTTTTTCAAATTCTTCGCGGGAGAAAATATATTTCTGTTCTTTGCCGGTCGAGTTTAGCATCGCGATACCATTCTCAAAATCACGTCGCCACAAACCAGGCTTAAATTTTTCATCGGTCTTATCTAAAATATTATAAGCCGGAAAAAGAGGTTTGCCCAAATTAACATCATACTCATCATACCACCATAATTGACCATGATTAGTGTTGTCGTAATCATAACTAAAATAACCGGAATCCTGCATTAAGGTACTAGCTAAACCAAAACGAACTTTAGCAAAATTATTTCGATCTTTGTTATAAGTATTTAAAATTGAGATATTTGGTTGACGATTTTTAGCTGAAATTTTAGCATAAGTATTCATTGAGCCCGACCAAGTCCCACCATTTTCCCAAGGACTCGGAAAACTCTCAAACATCATTCCGTTCAGATATGGTTGATAACCGTCATAAACTAAACCATTACCAATGATAATAAAATTATTACCCATTAATTCTCTGCTCCGAACTAACATCTCTTTATTTCCACTAGCCCAAGCTGAATTAATTTCAGCAATCGATCTAATATTACCATCACGATTAATATCAATATTGCCGTCCTTAGCCCAGGTAACATCACCCCAGAGATTATCATAAAAAACTCCATCCCATAATCCGGAGTCATAAATTTCACTTTTAATAAAAGTTGGCAAATATTCATTCCACTTGTCACCGCTCGGGGAGCTGCCACAACCACTAGTCATGTTTAACATATAAGTGCCGGGCCAAAATGAGATTCGATTACCCGCCTTATCCCTCAACCACCAAGAGTCATCAATATTATCTACTAATCGCTTCCGCAAGTTACCATAGAATTGCCACTCGTTTTGATAAATATCACCGATTATTTCCTGAGAAGTAATATAAGCTAAAATTTTGATATCTGGATTCAACTCCCTAATCTTTTCAACATTAGCCCGACTATTCTCCGAGACTTCCATATCCAAAACTAACAAATCCCAACGGGCCAACTCCTCTACCTCATAATCTTCAATGGTCCACTTCAAAAAATAATTAGCCAATCGTGGATATGGTTGAATTGCACTTTGTTGCGAAAAACTACCAATAGGCCAAAAAATGGTCAAAAGCAAAACAATATTTATAATTACCTTAATTTTCTTCATATAACGCAATATTACCACGAAAAAATAGTTTTGTCAAAACTAATTTAGCTCCAAAACATTAATTTCCGGGAAGCGAAAAAATCTCATTGGTAAGCCAACCACCCCTAAGCCCGAAGACACAAAAACCGGATAATTACCCACTTGATATAAGCCAGCATCAAAAAAATAATCACTGGGAATAACCAACTTATACACCCAAGGGAGACGAATCTGTCCGCCATGAGTATGGCCAGAAATAGTAATGTCAGCTTGGGAATTAGTAGGATATTGATAGGCCAAATCTGGATTGTGCGTCAAGGATAACAGAAACTGTTCCGGATTATTTTTTCTCAAAAGCATAAAGTTGGCATCATCATTATAATAGTCACTCAGACCAACCAATCTCACCTGTTTCCCCCTGAATTCAAAATCCTTCACTTTATTATCCAAAACCACAATACCACTGTCCGCCAAGGATGTTGTCAGCTCTGAAGAAACATCCACTCCAACCGGTTGGCCACAATCATGATTACCCAAAACCAAGGCCAGAGGTAATCTAATATTTTTCAACTCAGAAAAAACAGAAAATTTTTCCACTGGTAACCGAAAAACTAAATCGCCCGGAATAACCACCAAGTCGCCATCTAATTTATTTATCTTATCAACAATTCTTTTCAAGTCACGCCTCGAAGAAAAAACTCCCATATGAAGATCGGCGGCCACTATTACCTTCAGCCCATTCCCTCCTCCCCCGAGATCAATTTTTTCACGATCAATTCTAATAATATTAGGCTCAACAAATCTAGTGTAGATAAAAAGCAAAATAAAAAACGCCAGAACCCAATAAAAGGAACGGCGTTTTTTATAAGCTAAGTAAACTAATAATATTAGGATCGGAAAAGCCAAATAACTAAGATAAAACATCAGACTCAAAGCAATATCCAGCATAAAAATTATTTTAGAGAGATAACCGACATATTATTCGGTAAAAAACGACGCAAAACTTCTGGTACAATAACCGAGCCATCAGCTTGTTGGAATTGTTCTAAGATTGCTGGCAGAAGACGACTAGTAGCTAGACCTGATCCATTTAAAGTGTGCATAAATTCAATTTTGCCAGTCGCTTTGTTTTTGAAACGCATAGCGCCACGACGACATTGATAATCAAGAGCATTAGAAACCGAACTAACCTCTTTATAGATTCCCATACTAGGAATCCAAACTTCTAAATCAATTGTCTTGGCCATCGCCGCCGAGCAATCACCAGCTGCTAATTTACTGGTCTGAAAATGAAGCCCTAACCCAGACAATAATTTCTCCGCCTGACCACGCATCTCATCAAAGGCCAACCAAGATTCCTCTGGTTTAGTGTATTGAAACATTTCAATCTTATTAAATTGATGACCCCGGATCATTCCCCGCTCTTCCTTACGATAACTACCAGCCTCACGTCTAAAGCAAGGAGAATAAGCAAAATATTTATGAGGCAATTCTTCTTCTTTCAAAATTTCATCACGATAATAATTTCCCAACATCATTTCCGATGTTGCATTTAAGCATAATTTATCCTCAGTCCAAAATAAATCATCACGGAATTTTGGTAAATGACCAGAGGCCGTAGCCGAGGCTTCATTTAGCAAAAAAGGAGGAATCATGAAGGTATAACCATTGGTAGTATGAAAGTCGATAAAATAATTTAAAAGAGCCCACTCTAAAAGTGCCCCAGCTCCTTTGTAAATCCAAAAACCAGAACCAGACATTTTAGCCGCTCGTTCATAATCAATAATATCCAAAGAAGTAGCGAGTTCTACGTGATCTTTAGGAGTAAAAGAAAATTCCGGTAATTTTCCAAAGGTATAGACCACTTCATTATTTTCCTTACCACCAGAAACAACATCATCGGCGGGAATATTAGGTAAGGCTAACATCCGATCAGAAAAATCTAATTCAATTTTAGCTAAATCTTTATCAAGCAAAGCAATCTCTTCGCCCAATGATTTCATTCGGGCAATTGTCTCGGCATCCGGTTTAGTTTTAGAAAATTTATTTCGCTCCGATTTTAATTCCTCAACTTTTTGGATAACTTCTTTGCGCTGATCATCAAGTGCGATAATCGCCGCTAAATCTAAATCAGCTGGATCTAAACGTTTAAGTAAGGCCTCTCTGACCTTAGCTTCATTTTCTCTAATGTATTTAATATCTAACATATAATAATATAATTAATTAATTATTTCACCGCCAAAAGCTTTTAGAACATTGTCCATCGCTCCTGACAGCTCACTATTACTTTCTTTAAGAGTCTCCGCCACTGGCTCAATTGGAGCAATCACTAAATTTTCATCTAATATTGATTTGACGGATAAAGGAGCCCCATAGATTTCCAATAAAAGTTTTTCTAAAACTGGTTTAATCTGAATTGAGTCAACTCGATCCTTATGAAATCGATATTTAAAGGTTAGGCACAGCTGGCAATCTTTAATGGAAGTAATTTCACAAGCCAATAGAACAAAGGATAATGAATGATTAAGTGGTTTTATTTTTTGTGCTACTTCTGACCACTTTTCCACAATCTGTTCTCGACTTAAACCCACGCCGGAATTACCATCGACAATAGTAGCTACTCTCTCTTCCTTAATCTCTACTATATCAGATGACTCCTTAACCTCAATTTTAGTTTCAATTACTTTTTCCTTAACCGCAGTAACGGTTGGAGGAGAAGAAACTCTAATCTTTTGTCCGCCCACCAAACTGAATTCGATAATTGCCAGTTCCAGTGGTAATTGAGCGATAAAACTATTTTTAACTTCTTGAATAATTGAACTAAATTTTTCAATCAACTTAATAATTTGCTCCAGACTTAAATCAGCTGACACCTGAACTAATTTCATCTCCAGTGACTCTCCTAAATCTAAGCCCAAACTAGAAGTAAGCGATGGATTAACTTTACCCAACATTAATTGGCGTAAAATTTCCACCATATCAATAACAAAGTTTTTTAGATTAATTCCATTATCAGCTAGATTATTAACCAATTGAATGGCCCGAATGGCATCTTTTCGACTCAAATAGTCTAGCAGAACAACGATCTCATTTAAATCATTTTTAGGAATAACTAAATCGGCTTCGGCCTGGGTAATTTCATCTCCGCCGATAGAGATAATTTGCCCCAATAGACTCTCAGCGTCACGCAGATGGCCATCCGAATGACGCGCGATTGACTCTAGAATGCTCTTATCAATTTTAATATTTTCCTGATGAACAATA
>Ga0265297_10006930_pt1 | contig 16046 bp, 20 predicted proteins | sample Munlanlwell13791_FD_192502 | JGI IMG/M metagenome (GOLD analysis project Ga0265297, IMG submission 192502) | Leachate microbial communities from a municipal landfill in Southern Ontario, Canada - Leachate well 137-91 | ecosystem: Engineered > Solid waste > Landfill > Unclassified | place... | reverse complement strand
CTTCCACCGTTGACAGACGGTACCGCAGAGCTCAGGAGCCGGCCCGTCTGGCGCTGGACCAACGACTGGTTCCTTCTTCTGTATCGTGCACGAGCAGATGATCAAACAAGCGAAACAACCCACAAGTCTCTTAGTTCCGACCATTGCACGTATTCCTCCGTCAAGTGTACGAAGCCACCATTGCGCCATTGATCTGTCCACGAGTTCACGGTCTTGTACTTATAGTCACCGTTCTGCTCGTCCGGTTCGTACGCGCAGAAGCACATCGCGTGATATCCGAAGATGCTCGTTGGCTTCTTGATGAGCGAAGGACCTGAAGAGTTCAGGAACGCTTCGTCAATCGCAGCGCCAAAGACAACGGCTTTGCCAGCGGCCAGCGCGGCTCGTACGGCTTCGGTGCGAGCGTAGCCTGTCTCATAGATCTTGTAGTAACCGCGAATCCCTCGAAGAGCCCATGCTTCGCGGTATGCACGAGCAGGCGGGTGAACGTTCACCTTGCTAGGGTCGAACGGCCATGTCGTTTCTGGGCAACTGCCGACCTTCTTCAATGCCCATGCATAGGTTCGAAGGTACGTTCCAGAATCGATCTTCTCTTCGAAGTGCTCAGCGCGCGAGTTCGAGTAGCCGAAAAGCCTCGAACCCAAGATCACAGGGTAGCCGAGACGCTTGCGCTCCATGCGCAAGGCCTGTTCCCAAGCATTGCTGACGCACGATTGTGTCGATTGCTGGTTCAGGATGCTGACGACAAGACTGGTCAAGTCAGCACGCGATATTGACGCCGAGGCGAGCCCGAGTTTATCGAAGCCCCAATCACCCTTCCCCTGTTCTTGGGGAGCCCTGACGTCCGGTCCGAGCAGCCCAAGGCCCGGCCGCTTGGGACCAGGCCTCAGGCTACTCAATAGCCGGTTGAGCATGGCTACTTCGCCACGCCCTTCACCCCTGGCTTGCCTTTGGCAGGGGGTTCCACGACTGGAGCAGGGGTTGGGGCCTGCTGAACTGGAGCAGCGGCAGGGGCCGGGGCAAGAACCGCGGTCGTCTCTTGAACCGGCGTCGGTACTTGGACAGGCTTGGCCCAAGGATCACCGAGGGCCGATGGGGTAGGAGCCGCGCTGGCCTTGGGAGCTAGCTTGGCATCTCCACCAGCCTTGGCTCCAGCGAGCACCTGATCGATCCACGGCTCGTACTTATCTCGAGCATCGCAGAACGTCTTCACCGCGTCCTGAACGCTGATGTTCATCTTGTCGCCGTAGAAGACACCGCAAAGAGCCTGAGCCACTTCGTCCACGGTCTGGACCACAGACTTCACGTCGCCCTTGTTCTCTGCCCACCATGCACAACTCGAAACGGTCGGCACGGCAGCGAGCATCGCCATCACCATCAGAAAACGTCGAAAGAGAGGTATCTTGTTCATGTCTGTTCCTAGGTTGTCGTTTGCAGTTTGACGGGCTCAGCGAACACCATCGAGCCTTGATTCTTTGCCGTGTGGACGGTTGCTTCAATACGGCTCACCAAGAATTCGTTCAAGTCCTTCTCGCTGGTCAGGCCCAGAACGTATGTCAAGAGCTTGAGACCGTCAATGCCAAGGTACGTTCGAACCTTGACCAAGGCAGCATCGAGCAAAGCTTGCCCTTCGTCTTTCGTGATCTTCCGACCCCCTTGACTTGCATCTCCTATCGCTGTCTTGAGTGCAGAGACCTCGGTCTGCTGCAACTCGAGAACGACGGTGCAAACGACTTCGCTCAATCGACGAAGCACGAGCTGGAGACGCTCGTTCTTCACCTTGGCACCAATCCAAGCGTTGAGAGTCTTGCCTAGCCAAGCGACACCGAGGCTCAATACCGTTACGACGATTGGAAGCAGTGCATTGACTGCTTCGGTGATCAGTTGCTTTACCATGTCGTTCTTTCTTTGAGGTTCGAATCTAGATCATGTCCAAGTGACGTTGAGAATCGCTTTTGCCCAAAGACCAAGTTCTAGACCTGGATTTGGACAATAGTTTCGAATGAGAAGAATGTTGCCAGCAGAGATCGGAATGGAAAGACCAGTCACGAGTCCAGCGTAATCACCATCACCGATCGTTAGGGTAAACGCAGCCGTCGAATTGATGTAGACGGTGAAAACGATGGCAGCTAGCAACGACATTTCTAGCGAGGCATACATTCCAGTGATGATGCCTGCCCGAGGTACATAGACTCGATAAGGAATTGGAGCAGTCGGTTCGAGTTCGATGCTCGATGCTACCGGTTCACCCATAGGGTTGGGAGACATGTATTGCCAGTTCCCACCAGTTGCTCCGACATCGTATGTCGAAGCGCCCCACGGTCCCATCACAGCATGATTCTGACCCGAAGGACCTGTTGCCCCTCTTGGACCAGCCAACGAAATGTCCCAATCGTCAGTTTCGTACGATCCAATACCCGAAAGCGAATCTGTCCAAGATAGAGATCCTCCAGAGTACGAAGTGACTACTCCTTCTGACCAACAATTCGAAAGAGATCTAGAATTGACACGAATGTAATCGCCGGCTGTATATGCCAAACCTGTCTGCGTTGCGATCGATACGGTTCCGCCATACCCTTCGGGAGTGAACAACGTCGTAGACGTTGCCTTATACCCTGGACCAGTTGGTCCAGTACCTCCACTGATGTTCTGAACTTGGTTCCATCCAGCGAACGGTTCTGCAGATACTCCGTCGTACTGATAGATCCAATCACCACCGACGCCGAAGTGATGCAAGGCGAAATCGCCTACTCGCATTCCAACCGCTGTCTCTGCGTCAGGGAACCAGATTGAACCAGTTGCACCTGTCGGACCCGCTTCTCCTTCGCTCCAAGCTGGCGACCCACTAACGACTCTTAGAAACGCCCCTTCAGGTCCGGTTTCAAGTTTCGTAGTGTCAACGCTTGCAGTTGCCAACGCCGAATCGACGTCTGTCTTTTCAAGAACGCCCCAAAGACCACCGTCTGTAGATCCGTCTGAATGAAGGATTCTACGCTGAGATGCTGGGAAAGCAGAGACGGTACCAACGTTCGTTTCTGACACCGCCAAAACGATCAAGCCGCCATCAGCGACGGCTTTCGTCAATTCGTTGATGGCATCGCTCCAACCTCGTTGAGCGTATTGCGCCGACTCAGCAGGAACCGTCATGCGAAGGCTGTTCTTTCGAACGCAAACAAGTCGTTCAAAGACGTGAGCACCTGCCGCTGTCATGGCAGTAGCTCGAATCGTGTACGAACTGATATCCGTCGCTGGAGGAACGATGATGTGAGCTACTGAGTTTGGAAGAGTAGATACGATCGACTTCAATCCATTCTCGACGAACGTCAACGTCGAAGCGTAAAGGCTGTTCAATGGTGAAGACGCTTTGGTCGAATCGTAGACATCGTATGTGATCGTGAGAACGCTGAGCGACGGGTTTGCTTCAAGCGTGATAGCAAGGGTTTCACCTGCCGTTGCATCATATCCACGCTTGCCATTGGCATCTTCAGAAGCCGTGCCATTGATGGTGAAGCGGGCGAAATTCGTAGTTGACATGAGTTATCGATCCTCCGATTGTTGCGTGTCTTCACCTTCGACATCGACGAAGAGCTGTCCTTGCCATCGGTTATGATACAGTTCTCGCAATAGAACCAGATGCCGTCCACCGCTCTTTGGAGTCAGTAGCAAGCTTGACGGCAACGAACGGCTGAACACTCGACGATATCGTTGTCCAGCGACTGGTCCTTGAAACACTAGCTCGAGGGGCATTGCGATTCCAATTGCCCCTGCCCCCGAGTAGTCTACATTCACCGCGAACGGCACATGAGCCAACGGTTTCACGTCGAGTACGTCGAGCATCAAAGCGATCTTCTCAGCACCGACATCATTCGGACAGAGTTCATCGATACGTGCTGAAGTAGTCATGGCGCTGCAATGCTTTCGAAGTGGAGAACCACGAACCCGCCTGCAACGGATAAAGGCGAAGTGATGGTGTCTTCGTGACGAACGATGAAAGTGTAATGTCCGACTCGATTCAAGACGAACGTTTGAACAGCGCTCATGCCGGCAGTTGGAATCGACTGAACCGGCATGCCATTCCCAGTCGGAACTTCGAGGGGCCACATCGTGAACAACCCGACAAGCGAATCGGCTTGAGGATTCAGATAGCCGTACGGGATTGCTCTTAGAGTGAGAGTCGTACCAACTGTCGCATTGATCCTTCTATACGTTCTATCGTTCTGATTGGTGACACGACTTGGCCTCGTCACAGACGCTGGATCTATCCAAGGAGCGTTGACCAACGCTGGCGAGCCAGTTGCTTGGACGAAGAAATCAGGCATCAGTAGACACCCTTTGCATTCGTTCGAAGAGTCATTCGAACTGACTTGATCTCGTAGAACTTCGAACCGCCAAGAGTGTCCCCGCCGTTGTAGCCATGGAACACAAGCCCGAAGATTTCGCTAGCTGGATCGAGTGTCATTGTACCGCTCCAGGAAGCATAATGCTCAGTCGAGCTGTTCGGATTGGGATCGTTCGCGGTAGCCGCTGTTCCAGTAGGAACGAAGTACTCGTTGACCTTGAAGATTCGGAATTGAGTCGCTCCAGCAGGAGTTCCGCTTAGACCATTCGCACGAGCGTAGAACTCTGCCGCGATGATCTCGACAGGTGTCTTTCCCCACAAGCCTTGAGGGAATGACCATAGTTGAATCGGCCACGATGCATTCGCGATCTGTTTGCAAAAACCAGAAGCCGAATCGATTTCGTACGAAGACGATATCGCTGTTGTTTGCCCGCCTAAGACGAACGGGAATCGAATGATCCAAGACTGAGGAGTCGAGTATTCGACGAGCTTGCCAGAAGGGAGCGACAACCCTTCAACGAACGACGGCTTTGAATTGAACATGACCGAGCCGTATGCTCGAAAGCCGCCTTGAAAGATTGGCCAGTTGTTGAATGTCCAATCGCACGTTGCTTGCACGACGACGGAGCAATTGTTCGTGAAGTCAACATCAGAATCGAACCGTGCGATGCCAGTACCTTGAACGAGAAGGATACCGGTGTTGAAGAAGAACGTTCCTCCGTCAGCGTTGTAGACATCAGCATTGAAGAAGACATTGCCATTCATCTGTGCAACGCCGTCGCAATTCAACTCATATTCGATGTTGATCTCGTTGCAGTTGATGACATTCGCTTCAAGCGTTGTCGTCACCGTTAGGTTCGTCACCGTTCCACCGGTGAAACCCAAGTTGGTCACATTCAGCGTGCCGTTGATGGTGATTGGACCGCTCAGGTTGTAGGTTCCTCCGAACGTGCCATCGATTGCTCGACTCGCATTCAAGTCGAGAAGATTCATCTGGGCGCTAGTCAGCTCTTCAAATAGCGCCCAACCAAGTGGATTGACTCTACTAAACATTGATCTCCTCCAATCGTTGCACGCTACCGTCTTGATTCACGACGCGCCAATTGTCCCACCCGTCACCAGAACGATCACGAGCTCGAACTACCCTACGAAGTCTATCTGCATTCGAAAACCGCTCTGTTGGGTTTCTGTCATCTGCATGATGAATGCACAGGAATCGACGCTTGCAGAGTCCGTGCATAGCTTCTACGATTTGCTCTGGAGGAAGCTCTTGGTTGTGCCCGGTGCAAACCGCTTGGTAGATATCCTTCAACGTCAATTCACGTCCAGCGACGGCAAGGACGTTGTAGATGCTCATCGCGACAGTGCTCGTTGCAAGGTGTCGCGGCTGATGACTTTCGTTTGGGTTGATGATGAGTCCCATTGCTAGCTCCCGAAGCCGGTTGCATCCAACAGGCTCAGATCTAGAACGAAGCCTGTTGAGTAGACGATGTGGAAGTCAACCCATGAAGGGCAGACCTCGTTTAGATGATCTTGAATTTGAACTGTCTTGCGTAGCTGTTCAAGATTCGGGGCAGAACCTTGTCCGATGTCATACTTGACGATCACGCTATGCATGTCGCTGATGTTGGGCCACGACGTGGCATTGCGCGTCCCGCTGGCATCGTAGGTGTCTGAGCCGTCGAACGGTTCGTACCAACGTCCAATTTGACACGTTCCTGAGTTGTTCCATGGACGGAACAAGACAGAGGCAGAAGGGTCAATCCTTGCAAGCGCTTCGTCTAGTCCGGTTGTCCATGCTTCAGGAATGCCAGTGTAGTCAGGAACGATTACGTTGCGTCGTTGCTGATCAGAACGTTCAGTGTCAGTGGTGATACCCAAGATCTCTTCGTAGACAGGGATGTAGTCAGTCGCCGTTTCTGGTGACGCTTGCATCGCTGCACGTTCGTCGAAGGTACCAATAGCGGCCAAGGCGTCAGCCTTGGCTTGTCTCCACAATGCTTCAATCTCATCGTCGTTGGTAGAATATCCGTTTCGACCAACGATGCGTTGCATGGCGGTATAGGTCGACTCGAAACGTGTCGGGCTACCACCAACTTGAAATGGAAGTGAGTTGCCACTTGCTAAAGGCATGAGTTCACCAGAACAAGAAGATGAAGTCTGAGTCGTAGTGAGTGTTCGAAAGAGCTGGAACTAGGATATGCACCGTCCCAGAACGAACTCCAGTTGTGACATGTTGTCCTACTGCAACGTTGCCACTGACTAGCTCTTGAGGCATCGGAAACCCCCCGAGCACTTCAACGGTGATCATATTGCCTGCTTCATCCGCATATGAAGATTGAGGTAACGACCACGAATAGATGCCAGCGGCTGAACGCGTCCAAGTGATCTTGGGTAGTAACCCATCAGGGTCCCAAGCGATGCCCTGATACAGAGTCGTGACAACACCAGTTCCTGAATTCACGTCAACGAACAAGAGACCTCGAGCTGAGATGAGGTTCATCCCGCCGACTTGATGAAAGAGCAAGTTGAGCGATGAAGCGCCGATGTCGTGTTTTGGATCTACGACTGGCCACTTGTCTTCGAGTGTAGGACCAAGGCTGCTTCGTGCGATACGGTTTGGAAACCCTGACATGATGCTGTTCCTTTCAACTTCCGAAGGCGTAAAGGCCAACTCGTCCGAGAGTCAAGTAGTTTGGACCAACGATGATCTGATGCTCGAATGGAATTGACGGAGTGTTTTGCGAAATGTAGTTCAATTCAGCGTCCGACAATGCACCGCCCAATTGATCATCAAGTCTAGAGATGATGCTCTGCCCTGCACGAGGTGAGTATTCTTGGTCTGGACGCGGGAATCTGGCGGCCCTGACGAATCGAACATCTGTTGACAAGACGAGCTCGCTAGGGCCAAGTTCGTCGAAGTAGTCCTGCAACACTTCCGTGATGATCTCTTCTCGATTGTTCTTCGGACTGACGACATCACCTGGAACGACCGTCTTAGCAGGGGCCGAATTCAAGACGAGTTGATACTCGTTCAAGCCGACGTAGTTGATACGATCTACGTTGAGAGTTTCAAACGAAGACGTCAACGAGTTCCATAGCATCATCTCTGGAACGTTGTCTCCAACTACGAAGTCTCCATACGTTGTCAAACCTGTGAGACCCTGATCTGTAAAGACAGAGAACACCGTTTGGCTAATGATCGATCCGACTTGAACTCCATTGTTGAAAGTGGCGCTATACCGAGGCCATGGATCGACATCTGCCCACCCACCAACAGAACCACGAGGCATTGATAGCGTCATTGCTAAGTTCGTCGACTGCGGATTCATTGGAACGACCAACGTATGAACACCATGTGGAACGACAGGGCTTGTCGGTGGTGTCAGGAAAGCCGTTGCAGTTGTCAGAGTCCCAATACTGGCGACACGAGCATTGGGACCGATAGTGTTCCCACGCTTTTGAGCGATGGCGACAATGGTGCTTCCAGAATGAAGAGCTGTCGAATAGACGAAAGCATCCTGAACAGCGTTGCTCGACTGCCCTGCCCAGATGCGAAACTGAGCGTTGTTTCCAGCGCCGGGCTTGTTCCGAATTCGACGCACGATGCGTTGAGCAAACTCGGCTTCGGTTTCCTGATTGAACCCGCCAGAGAAGTCAGCGATGACTTGCGCTTCTGGGGCCGTGCCCAATGGAGGATTGATCCAAGTGAGCAACTTACCCGCGGTCGGGTTGGTTGAGTCACCCGTGTCGATACCTTGCATCTGTAGCGTCGCGAGTCCACTGCTATTGGCAAGCGTTGTGACGAGCACCTGATAGCGCTTGCCCGCGGGGTCACGTGCGATGCTTGCTGTCGGGTCACCGATAGTGGTGCTCCCGACGTAGATGGTCCCAGCGCTACCCGATGCGAGCACAGGACCCGAACCACCCGTTGCAGGCAGATAGCCATCGGGCAGCCAAAGGGCTCCATGGAAGTTGTTCAAGAACCCGCTAGCTGCCCGCGCTGGATGAATCTGGTCTACGAACCACAGAGCACGTGATTGCACGGCTTGTCCGTAGAGGTCGATCCCATCGGCTTCGATGTAGAAGCGGCTGTCCTCCTGAGTGATGACTGCAATTTCGTCTTCGGTGAACGGTTGGCCCGAGTCTGGGTTGATCTTGCCTCGAAGCGTGTTTCGAAAGCGGGCCAGAATGATGTCATCGCGAACCTTGCCGCGACGGAACGTTGCAAACTTTCGATCTTCTGAAAGAGCCATTACGAGATCTCCTCTGGCAAGCGCTTCTTCGCGATTCTATCCTTCTTCGCCAACGGCGTCCGGTTGTTCACGTAGAACACCGACACCTCAGCCCAATCGTTGCCCGTTTCAACTTTGATCTTGGTGATGGTGATGTCACCTCGTCGAACCAACCGCGAGAGGGCCAACCGAGCTTCGTTCTCGAGCAAGATCTTGGCCTTGTCGTCGAGCTTGCGCACGTTCAAGAACTGAGCACCGGTGTTTCGAACGGCCGCACCACTACCTCGGACTCTCCACAGAGCTTCGATTACCGCTGCATCGGTAGGGTCTCGGTCGGAAAACACGCTTGTGAACGCCTGGTTCTGGTAGTCCAGTTTATCGGCCCGAATCACCGGCGGAGGTGGAAGAGGCCGGTATTCCGACAATTCGGTGGTTCCAAGCGGTGTGACGCCTGCCGATGGAATGTAGGGGAACGCCATAGGGGTGACTCTATCACCACGAGCAACGTCATTCGAGAGCATCAAGACGAAAGGCTTGCCAAGGGTGCTAAACGACGCGCTAGCGAGGGGTCCAGCGCGGAGGGCCTACCTACGCCGCGAGGTCTAGAGGGCATGGTAGCGTCGGCAATACGGGCAGCACAGGGAGAGCCGGCAATGCCGGAAGAGGGATCACCAGCACTGGCAGAGCGGGCAGGTGGGGCAACCCGACAAGCATCGCGAAGAAGGGTAGAAGGGGCAATACCGGCAAGGCAGGGAATGCCGGCAATGGAATCACCAAGAACGGGAACTCGGGCAGGTGGGGCAACCCTGGCAGGTTGATGAATGGCAACCGTGGGAGCGTTGGCAAAGCTGGCAAGGCCGGTAGAAAGATCACCAATACCGGCAAGCCTGGAAGCTTTGGGAACGCGCATAGGGTCGCCATCAGATGACCTTGCCAGTGACCGTTCCTGGCGCTGTCGTCGCACCGGTTTGAGCCGTGGCAGTTCCCGCGGTTGAGACAGCAATCCCAGAGGCGACAGTGCCTTGCAATTGGCCGTCAGAGAGCAAGTAGGCTGTCGCGGTTGCAATGGCTTCGGCGACGTCTGCAATCTGTTGCTTCGCCTTGGCATACGCCGGAGGGTTCGTTGTTGAAAGGGTACCGAAGTCAGCCTTGGCGATGAGCGAATTGAACGCGGCTCCCGCGGCTCCAGTTGCAGCGATGGTGGTTCCAGAGACGGGATCGATAGAGATGGCACCGACAATCATTGCCATGATGGGCTCCTACACTGGAGAGACGAATAGACTCGGGCAGGGTGGACTTGCAGTTCCAGCGAGCAACGGGATACCGGCTTCAGCTTGCGACCCGACGTAGACGTTGCCCTTGAGCATAATCTTCTCAGCGGTTAGCAAGATCTCCTTCTCCCTGATGTTGAAGCATGTCCCGGTGTTCGGAGTACGAACTTGCACACCATCGGTTTCGTTCATGGTGAATTGGTAACCGGTAGTTCCACCGCCAATGCTCATCGAGATGTTCTCAGCACCCGGTGTCGTATCTAGGCAGATGGCCATCGCCTTGCTCGGCGTACCGTTGCTGAACGAGTACGGAGCGTAGATGAAATGGATGCTCGTCTTCTGGTCACCGTTGTTCGCTTCGGTGAGATCGATCGTATGAAATCCTCCACCATAGCCGACCATCCCGATGCGCCCTTCTGGAACACCATTGGGGAAGAACGAGTTCAAGCGTAGGTCGCGCCAACTGATTGGGACCAAACCATCAGAGGTTCGCATGCAAAGGGTTTCGCAGAAGTATTCCTTCCCTCCAATCGTTTGCTTGTTGCGTGGTCGTCCAACGAATCCGAGCGCTCCGTAGATTTCACTCTGAGGACTGACTTCGCCTTTCTTGTCTTCCGTTTCGGTAACGTCAAGACTACCGATACCTCCAAGATCGACCTGAATTGCGAACGTCTTTGGGTTCATGCTCGAATCGAGCACTCGAGCAAACTGAGAAACGAAATCGAATGCTCCCATCACAACCTCCAAAGACCACGCTTGAGAAGCGTCAATTCAGACGTATCCCCTTCACGCGGATTGCGACTGAGTTGAACTCGAGTGACCAAGTAAGCACCGTTCGGTCCACCTGCAACTGAGCTGATGACTTCTGCCGTAGTGTCGATCCCATATTGGAATCTGTCGTTGCCGTCGAAGTAGCTCAAGCCGTCAGTAGTGATGGTCCAAGTATCCATTCGCTTGGACCGATTGGTCATCTCACGAGCGGCTTGACGCTGAGCAAGTTGATCGTTCTTCAACCCCTCGTTGACGATGAGAACTGGTCGATAGAACCCCGCTTGATCGAGCTCATTCTGCGTTACGAACCCGCGTACTTTGCTCTTCGTCCATTCCTTGTTCCCGCCTGTCCCTGCAACGTAGAGCAAGCCAGGAACGCCAGACCAATCCTTGGTCCGTTGCATGCTCAGCACGTTGTTCATGTTGCGCCGACTGTTCTCGCCGAACATCCGGAACTGATAGAGAATGGTTTGCTTGTCGTCTGGAGCCCCGACAACAATCTTGCCATCAGGTGCGTCCCAGATCATGAACCCGTGCCGTTGAAGATGCCGATCAGAAGCCTGGAAGATAGTCTCTGGCGGATTGACCTTAGCCTGCTCCTCATTGAGGTCTTCCAGCACGACCTTCGGCTTAGTGCCGTCGCTGGACACGCCTGTCATCAGGTTGCGACTCACATCAGCAAGGAAAACGAAGTCACTCTCTTTGACGCCAAGAGGAGCCCACAAGTAGAGAATGAAGTCTTTGATCGAAGTAGATTTCACGTTCACGTTGGGATTGGCGCAAGCGTACATCGCATCAGCCATGAGCGTTCGAACAGAGAACCGAGTGACAGCTCCACTTGAAGCATCAATCGGGATGTTGTTCAACTCGACACGACCGGTCAAACGAAGTCGATCGTTTACGAAGACCTTGAACTTCTTGCCCATACCAGTGAGGTCTTCGAGCTCACCCCAAGTGCCGTCGTCACCAACTTCAAAAGCTGCTTCGCTCGGTGCCATGAAGTCGTTCGCAATGCTGAGACTATTGAAGATGTCAAAGCTAGCGCCGTCTTCGCTTTCAACTCGAACGGTGTCCAAGTAGCGCGCCGAATTGCCTCGACTCTTGTTCGTTGAGCTAGGACCACGAGGCATCAGGCGCTCTCCATCACATTGATCGTTAGACCCTTCGTTACGTGGAACGGGTCAATAGAGCGGTTGATCTCAATCAGGTCTTCGGCTGCAACTTTTAGATGAGCAGCGATGGTGAACAAGTCGGTGTCACCAACGACGTAAAAGGGAACGAGGCGTGGTCTTCCCTTATACGCTTCAGCACGTGCTCTTGCCGCCATGTCCTTGGTCTCTTCAAGCTTGCGTTGCGTGAGACTCATCTGAGGATCGTTGAGCATGTTGCGGTTCTCCTCACTCTCTCGAGTGAAGGCCCGCCCTACGCGATTCGCTGCACCGATGACAATGCTGACTTGGCTGTCAATGTTGGCGATGGTGTCACCAGGATAGTTTGCGAGCCCTTCGAGCTCACTTGCAAACTCGTTCAAGTCTGCAAGTGATGTGCCCCAAACTCCTTCGCTCGTAGCGCTGAACACGGTTTGCTCAGTGAGCCTGTTCGCACTCGCATGAATACCCATCGGCTCGAACTGATTGGCCCCAACGTTGTCTTCGTTGTCCTCTGTAAAGACGAACGTCACAATCGCTTCGTCGCGATCACTTTCGGTCTCATCGCGTTGATACGATTCGGCTCGAACTCGAACTCGACCTCTCGTCGGCACAACTAGATCGCCAGTTTCGTGAATGTCAAAACTAGCAATCAGATCGTTGAGCACGTCAGGGTAGAGAGGCTTCGCCGTGTCTAGACCTTCCTCTTCGATACCGTTGTCAAACTTGACAGTGATGCTCCATTGCTTGGCGTTCGAACCGGTATCATCAAGCTTTGCTCCGTCACGGTATGGCCGTTCGCGCTTGACAATGCGGTTGCCACCCGACTCACCAATCTTGACGACTGGGAACCTCAGCTCCGGCAAGCTACCGACTTTCCAGCTAGCGACGGGATACTGTTCGAAGGTTGTCATGATTCACCTCTATTGAGCATACCCTGGTCCGGTGTAGAGACCAGACGGTGGGCCCTTGCCGTTGCCGCCTCCGCCACCTCCACCGCCAACTTTCTGAAGAACCTTGTCGAGCTTTTCGACTCCGACGACAAGGCTATTCATTCCAGTTGCAGCCTTGTCGGTCGCAATGGCTTCGCGAAGCTTGGCTTCACGTTGCCGAATCAAGCTTTCGCTCAGCTCCTTCTCGGCCGCAATCATCTGGTCGATTGGGTCTTCGACCTTACGAGGCGCTTCGTTCAAGCCGATCTTGGCGCCAATCTCAGCCAACGAACCAAACATCTTGTCAGTGACATCGGATGCCGCACCCTTGAACGTCGACCGCTCCTTGAACGCTGCATCGATCTTTTCTCGAATGGCCTCGAGCTCGCTGACCTTGGCCTGCTCATTGGTTCCGGCGGCCGCTGCTCCAGCGCTGGCACTTGCGGCCGCCGCTTCACCCTGGCTTGCGGCTTTGGCCTTGTAGAGCTCGTCGATGAGCATCTTCCCGCCTTCGTAGGCGATGTAGGAAGCCGCTGCGATGCCGAGCGCGGCCCCTGCGGACTTCCATGGCCCCTCGGCTTTGGCCTTCGCCAGAAGGGTGTCTACCGCGGTGTTCCCTAGGCGCTTGCCCGCGTCAGTGAGCATCCCGGTACCGAAGGACAGACCCACCTTGGCGCCGACGAATCCACCGGCTGCGAGCATGGGGTTCTTCATCGCCCAGTTGATGATCTTGACGAACCAATTGGTGACGTCTGGCAAGACCTTCGCGAGGCGCTCGATTGCACCCATCATTTCTTCATTACCAAAGGCAACCGCCATTCGGTTGATCGCCTTCTTCATGATGAGTGCGGGGTCCTCAGCCATGCGCTTGTTCGCCTCGGCTTGAAGGTCCGCGTAGGTTGCCCCCTCGGCTCCCATTGCCTTCATCGCGTCGTCGAACTTCTTCATCCCGGCTGCGGTCAGCTCTTTGCCCTTGGCACCCTTTTTCTTTGCTTCGTCAACGCCTTCGTCGAACGGCTTGATCAACGAATCGTAAACGCGTCTAGCATCACCAGTGAAGGTCAGCTCAGCAGCCTTGCGCCCTTGCGCCGTCTTGAGCGTTTCACGGATCTTGTCCAGCGCGTCCATGTTCGCTGTGAACTTGAACCCACCCTTCTTTTGCAGGGCCGCGCTCTGGGCGGTATTGGCCTTGAGCTTCTCGAAGATGCCCTTCAACGCCGGAGCAGACTTCTCACCGAGCTCGTTGTCGACGGCACCCATGAGACCGAGAAGGCGGACCATACCGTTGGCGCCCTTGAAGCCGGCGTCCTCGGCCTCAGTTGCCATGATGCCGAACTTGCCGCTGATGTCATCAATGCTCGCACCGCCGACGCTCAGTTGCTTGTCGAGCCTAGCAATCAGGTCACCGGCCTCTTCGACGCCGACACCGAACTTCTCGTTCGCCATCTGCATCAGCGTTCCGTACTTGGACGCGTCCTTGCCGGTAACCGTTGCCGCGTAGCCAATTGCCTCGATGACCCCCTTCGTGTACTCTAGATCACCAGTCGCCGAGAACGTCTCGTCGAAGACCTTGGCCATGTCGCCGACTGTCTGACCAGTCTTGTCGGCAATTGGCTCGATCATCTTTTGAACGTCACGCCAATCCTTCACGCTGGAATCGACTTTTTGAACGTCGTGCGCGATGTTCCGATAGACACCTTGCATCTGCACGGCGTCGGTCAAAAACTTGCCAACGGCGAACGCTCCCCCTAGCGTCGCCGCCGTTTTGATGTTCTCCTTGAGGCTGTCTTCGAGTGACTTGAATGCGTCCTTGGCACTCCTCAGTCCGGCCTTCATGGGGCCGCCTAATGCGGCTCCCATCTTCTTGCCGGAAGAAGAGGCAACAGACTCCATCTTCCTGATGCCGGAGAGGAACCCCTCCGACTTCATGTTCACTCTGATGGCCGCTTCACGGACTGCCATTGTCAGCTTCCTTTTCTAGGTCCCAAGGGTCAATCAGTACACTCAGATCTTGACCTTTCACTAGACTCAGAAGCCGACTAACCGAAAGCGTTCCGCTATCTAGAGCGCGAACGGTACCGATCAAGACTTGCTGGTTCGTGAGGTCACGTACTCTACAGCCATAGTAACGATCAAGTTGTTCTGCGATTCCCCACCCAATGCGGCTAAAGGGGCAATGTTGCGTGTCCTTGCAAGCACTCCAATCACCGCTAGAGTTTCGTCTGCGTTGAGACTGTTCGGCCTCGGATCAAGAACGCTTCGGTACGCCCCGAGCTTCGCCCAGATAGCATCCAGGCAAGGTCTGTCGTAGATACGTTCTAGACGTTTCGGGTCCGGTTCGAATGCCTCGTACGGTTCAGTCGTGTTTCGAATCGCAATGGACAGAGTGCACATCGTGTCCATGTTGTCGAAACAGTCTGGGTCCAGCGCGGGATCGAGTCCTTCTTGAGAAGCCCATTCGCGAGCACTCAATCTAGCCTTACGAGTTTCGTGCTCTCGAGGTACTCGAAGCATGACAGGCGTCTTTTCGAAAGAGCCGTCCTTTTTGCGCTTCAGCAACTCGTCTGGGAACAGTAAGTACTCGGCGTATTCCATCGCCTCGAACTCTTCCCACTTCTTCTCCAAGATCGCTTTGACAAGTGCTGCCGTTTCAGTTCGTTCGTTGAGTGACATCGTTGTCTCCTTGCTTCCTATTCAGCAAGTCGGGGGCACGATGCCCCCGACCTACTTGCTCAGCATCAATCTTCAGTTCGCCCGATGAAGGTGATGCTGTACTTGATCTCAGAATCGAGTGGCAGCTCTTTGGAAAGAGAGCTCACCGTGCCGGAGATGGTGAGTGTCTCTCCTGGCACCTTGACGCGCAATTGCTTGATCTGCCCTTGTTTGAGCATCTTCAAGTAATCGCGTTCGCAACCATCTTCGTCGACAACGGCATCGAACGACACCGTTGTCTCTTCGACGCCGAGTGTGATGCCCGCACCCTTGCGTCGGATGGTGTGGACTTGTTTCGCGTTGTTCGTGTGGTCGATCTTGACGTTGGTAACCTGGATGAGGTCACCATTGCCCATCGCGATCCAACCACGAGGGAACTTCTTCTGGGGTTCTGCGGACATCGTTCAAACTCCTTAGGTGACAGTGACGGGCTCGCGGTTGACCACGACGCCGAACTTGGCCAAGGGTGGAATGATCTTGAGTGGAACAAGAATATCCACCTGCGACGGGTCGTTTGCGTTGACTTCGACGTTCAACGAACCGTCTTCGATGGCTTCATCCAGCGCGGACTGGAGAACGACGCCGCCTCGTTGCCACGCTCGCAGCCGAGAGATGACGAACGTCTTGACGTCGCGCTC
>Ga0265297_10006928_pt1 | contig 16049 bp, 27 predicted proteins | sample Munlanlwell13791_FD_192502 | JGI IMG/M metagenome (GOLD analysis project Ga0265297, IMG submission 192502) | Leachate microbial communities from a municipal landfill in Southern Ontario, Canada - Leachate well 137-91 | ecosystem: Engineered > Solid waste > Landfill > Unclassified | place... | reverse complement strand
ATAGACAGTATTACCTAAACAATAAAGATTTGTATAAACAAAGAGCAATAGATAGAAAACAAGAAATACGAAATTGGTTCAACAGGTATAAAGAAGGGCTGAAATGTGAATACTGTGGTGAGAATCACCCCGCTTGTATAGATTTTCATCATAACAACCCTGAAGAAAAGAAAATACCAATCGCTAAAATGGTATCAGGTTGTTTTGCTCCTGATAAAATATTAGCAGAAATTGAGAAATGTACCATACTATGTGCAAACTGTCATAGGAAAAAGCATTATGAAGATAAGATTGGGTCTATGGTGTAGTGGGAACACGCAAGTCTCCAAAACTTGAAACCTAAGTTCGATTCTTAGTAGACCTGCCAGAATGCCTCCTGTATATTAAGTGAGAGGGGTTCGACTCCCTGTATCGGGTAGCTGGGGCATTTGAAAACGCATAAGAATGTCTTGTATGTAGAAGGTGCCATAGGAGCTATAATTCAACTGGAAGAATAGTGGACTTTTAATCCACCTATCGGGGTTCGAGTCCCTGTGGCTCCACCAGATGTTTGTACCTTGAAAAGGTTTAGATAAGTGGCGTAGGACAGAGTTACTTCGTCTATTAAACGAGAGATTGTTGGTTCGAGTCCAACCCCTTCCGTTTGGGAGGGTAGCTTAACTGGATAAAGCTCTATGTGCTCCGTTCGACTGTACCCTTATCCAATATTGAATGTAAGTGGCGTAGGTAGGACATACTTCGTAACTTCTGAACAGCATTCGGAACTGTGCAAAGTCCCGCTGAACGTTCCCTTACATCGGCTCCGTAGCTTAGCGGAAAAGCAGACGGCTGATAACCGTCAGACAGTAGTTCAACTCTACTCGGAGCCACCAGAGCCACTGTCGTTCAACGGTTAGGACGCAAGACTTTTTGTTGGCACAATACATACCATTGGGCGTTAATATAAGTAAGAGTATGGGGGTATCGTCTAGTTTGGTTAAGGATAGCAGACCTTCAATCTGCTGACAGGGGTTCAAATCCCCTTACCCCCACCAAACTTGTAGGGAGTGTCTATGGAACTAAATAAACAACAAAAAGAAGCAAAGCAAAAAGCTATAGATAAATGGAACCTTGACAATAAAAAATGTCCAAACTGTAATAAACGTATTCCATTTGAAAAACGTAGAAACAAATTCTGTAATCATTCGTGTTCAATGGCTTATATAAATAGAACTTCTAAAAGGAAATACTTTCCTAAAAAATGCCCTATTTGTGACAAGGAATTTACTGACCAAAAGAATACATGTTGTTCTAAAGAATGCCGAAAAGAATATAACTATAGGGTATATATAGAAAAATGGCTAAAAGGAACAGAATCAGGAAACAACAAACATTCTATATCTCCATATGTTAGACGATATCTATTTAATAAAAATAGTAATAAATGTCAAATTTGTGGTTGGTCAAAGAAAAATAAATACTCTGGTAATATACCATTAGAAGTAGAACATAAGGATGGAGACTGTTTTAACAGCAAAGAAAATAATCTTATGTTGCTTTGCCCGAACTGTCATAGTTTAACAAGAACATATAAGGCTCTTAATTATAGAAAAAGTAAAAGAACATATAGATTAGGCTCGTTGGTGTAGCGGAAACATCTCTGCCTGTCGAGCAGATGTCAGGGGTTCAACTCCCCTACGAGCCGCCAGCCCCTATAGCTCAGTGGACAGAGCATCTGGCTACGAACCAGTGAGTCGCAGGTTCGAATCCTGCTAGGGGTTCCAGTAAGTAGTGGGCATATAGCTCAACGGATTTAGAGCGTCTCCCTCCTAAGGAGAAGGTTGTCGGTTCGAATCCGACTATGCCCTCCATATAGCCCCCGTAGCTCAGGGGACAGAGCAGGAGCCTTCTAAGCTCTGTGTCGCAGGTTCGAATCCTGCCGGGGGTGCCATATTGAAAGGTAATGAATGGGTAGGACTAATAAAGAATGTAATGCCTGGTGTCAAGCCAAATGGAATAGTCCAGGCGCAGAATGTGTAGAAGGTTGTAAGGCTTTTACAGAAGTAGAAAAAGAACTCGAAGAAAACGGAAGTACAAGAGTTAGATACGGTAAATACGGAAAGAGTAAAATAGAAAAAGAAAACTTTGAACATAAGTAAGCTGACGTAGCTCAAGTGGGTAGAGCAGCACACTTGTAATGTGCAGGTTGGGGGTTCGAGGCCCTTCGTCAGCTCCATGGACCCTTAGCTCAACTGGTCAGAGCACCTGACTCATAATCAGGAGGCAGTAGGTTCGAATCCTACAGGGTCCACCAGGCTCTGTACCCAATTGGAAAGGGAACGGTCTGCAAAACCGTGGTAGTCAGTTCGATTCTGACCAGAGCCTCCAAAGACTATAAAGAAAGGAGTGTAGCATGAGTAGTTTGGTTCTAAATGCAAGTTATGAGCCACTAACATATGTAAGCGCAGAACGAGCTATCAAACTTATTGTACAAAATAAGGCTGATATAGTAGAAGCAGACGAAAGTGTTGTATTCCGTTCTGAATCGTTAGAGATACCTTATCCAAAGGTAGTACGCTTGATTATGTTTGTGGAGATACCAAAGCATATGAGAAAGCGTGTAAGTCGTAAGATGGTAATGGCAAGAGATAAGTACACTTGTCAGTATTGCAACCGTCATAGAACGCAGTTGAGAAAAGACGAACGTCTGACAATAGAGCACGTTAAGCCTAAGGCTAAAGGTGGTCAGACTACTTGGGATAATATAGTAACAGCGTGTAACACCTGTAACTGGAAGAAGGGTAATAGACTTCCTTGGGAAGTTCATATGTACCCAACTCACACTCCCAAGGAGCCTAGATATATCTCTATTGTGCTCCTTGAAAAAGCTGATGAAACTCAGCGTAAATGGATAGAGAAATGGTGCTAATTCAGTGTGATGTAATGGTAGCATGACTGACTGTTAATCAGTTCGTGCAGGTTCGAGTCCTGCCACTGGAGCCAAAAAATACGAGGTGTCCATAGTGTAATGGAAGCACGACAGGTTGTGTCCCTGTTAGACAGGGTTCGAGTCCCTGTGGACACCCCATAATATAAACGGTGCGGCGTAGAGCAGCGGTCAGCTCGCCTGGTTCATACCCAGGAGGTCGGTGGGTTCGAATCCCCCCGCCGCTACCAAAATTGCGCCTCCTATGGTAGTAGAACGCAACTACACTCTTGGACGCAAGAGACAGGCTTTGACAGCGGACTTAGCTGGGGGGCGCGCAGGATACGTAGTTCAACTGGATAGAATACTTGGCTCTTAACCAAGAAGATGAAGGTTCGAATCCTTCCGTATCCACCAAAGGGGTCGTAGCATAATGGGAGTGCAGCTGGTTTGCACCCAGCAGATGAGGGTTCGACTCCCTCCGATTCCACCAAGGGAGTGCTAGTCAGTGGGATGACAGCAAGGCTGTAAACCTTGTGCCGAAGTGCTAAGTAGTTCGATTCTATACACTCCCACCAGCGGCGGTAGCTCAATGGTAGAGCCTCAGCCTTCCAAGCTGATTACGAGGGTTCGACTCCCTCTCGCCGCTCCAAGCGGTTGTAGTTTAACTGGTAGAATAGAAGCTTGCCAGGCTTCAGATACGGGTTCGAGGCCCGTCAGCCGCTCCATATCCCTTTTGCTTTGGCAAAAACAAAAGAAAGGAGAAGTAAATGGGAACAGGGAAAACAGCACAAGTCTGGATACATGGACTTCATCTCCAAGGGGAGGAAGCCATACCAGCAACCGTGAGTAACTTCAGTCACACTGAAGATATCTCACATGGCTCAGAGGGTGTAGGACCATCCTCATTCGTTAGTTTTATTGGAAGTAATACGCTAACGGTGCCGAGAGGAAACATTGTTTGTTATTCGGTATCGGAGATAACTTCTGATACCACTGAAGGAAAGGATGAGGATAATGGCTAAGAAGGGAATAGAGGTATTTATACTTCTGGATAGGTCGGGTCTATGGCAACGTTGTGGGAAGAAGCAGTAGGCTCTATTAACGCTTATGTAGATGAGTTGATTAAAGACAAAGCTAATGATATAATTACATTAGCAACGTTTGACTCTGGTTCATTTGACATTGTAAGAGACGCTGTTTCTATTAAGAAATGGGAGAAGTTCACAGGAGAGGGAGTTGAGCCAAGAGGAATGACTCCGCTCTACGATTCTTTTTCCAAAATCGTAACTATGGCTACTGAAAAGGGCAGTAAGAAAACTGCTATAGTAGTTATGACTGATGGTTACGAGAACGCTAGTCAAGAAGTCAATATAGACACAGTTAAATCTCTTGTTAAAAGAGTAGAAGACAATAAGTGGCAACTTAACTTCTTGGGGGCTAACTTTGATACTAAAGCGCAAGCAAATGCTTTAGGTGTAAACGGAGGAGTAGTAATGAACTTCGTAAACCTACACGCAGGAGAAGCGTTGGTATCAACAGCTCATACACACTCTGCATATAGAGGTAGTGCTCAGTCAGTGTGTTACACAGCCCAAGATAGAATAAACGCTGGAGATGACGAAGTAAGCAACAACTAAGCTTCTGTAGTTCAGTCGGTAGAACACCAGCATGGTAAGCTGGCAACAAGGGTTCGAATCCCTTCGGAAGCTCCATCGGGGCATAGCGCAGTCAGGTCAGCGCACCTGCTTTGGGAGCAGGGGGTCGCAGGTTCGAGTCCTGCTGCCCCGACCAAAAGTAACAAGCGTAGCTTGATAACTAAATAATGGGAGCCAGTAGACTCGAAAGAGCGTAAGGCGGAATCGAATCACCTATTAGGAGTCTTACTAATTCTACTCGCTCCCCACGGAGGAGTGGCAGAGTCTGGTTTATTGCAGCGGTCTTGAAAACCGTCAGGGTCTAACCGCCCTCGTGGGTTCGAATCCTACCTCCTCCGCCAGAATAAAGAATGGGGAGTCGTCTAGTGGTAGGACACATGACTCTGGCTCATGGTACGAGGGTTCGAATCCTTCCTCCCCAACCAAGATAGCTAGTCAAACAATGCAGTTTGGCATCATATATTAAGAAATGTTACCATTATGTCGATATGGGGAGTAGTGAAAGGGTATCACACAACACTTTGAATGTTGTATTGCAGGTTCGAATCCTGCCTCCCCAGCCAATCTAGGAGGGCGCAATGGTAAATCAAAATTTGATATTAGGTCACGAAGCAGTCAGGCAAAAAGCACTATTGCGATGGGAACAAGAAGATAAGCATTGCCCTAATTGTGGTGAAAGAATATCGTATGAAAGGCGCAAAAGTACCTTTTGTAATAGGTCTTGTGGGGCATCATACAATAACAGACGTTTTCCAAAGAGAAGAAGCTATTCCAGAACTTGCTTAAATTGTGGCTCTCTAAATAGGAAAAATACTACCTATTGTTCTCCCGAATGTGGTAGAGAATATCGTTATGGGTTATCTGTGGGTAAATGGTTGAGGGGAGAGATAACGGGGTCTCAGGGGTCTGGGAAGTTTCATAAATGGGTAAAACAATGGCTAATGGAGCAACACGACAATAAGTGTGAGACTTGTGGTTGGGGGAACAAGAACGAGTTTACTAACACTGTTCCATTAGAGGTTCATCATCTTGATGGTGATTCCAAGAACAATAGACCAGAAAATTTACAACTGCTTTGTCCCAATTGTCATAGTTTAACGAAATCTCATTGTGGGGCAAATACCCGAAAGGCAAATGCTCGTAGAGCTTAGAAAGGAGAATGCTATGGCTACAGTAGTAATGAGGTGCGCTTGCACGGCAAACAAAGCAGGTAACGAAGACGGTGCGAAGGCGCAAGACAAAACATTCGGCAAGGGGTTAAGGCTTCATAACTCTATGGCTGGAGATAAGTTCCGTTGCACCGTGTGTGGTAATGAAAGAGGTAAGTAGGTCAAGGCTCCATCGTCTAGAGGCTAGGACGCATGGTTCTCAGCCAATAGGCGCTAATATAGTTTAGGGTTTGAGTAATATAAATGGTTTGAAACCCGTTATATATGGTGTAGGCAATACTATAGGGGGTAACCTATGCCATACAAAGACCCTGAAAAACAAAAAGAGTACCACCAAAAGTATCAGAAAGAGTATTACATTAGAAACAGAGAAACCTATGCTGCAAATAGAGACAAAAGGCGTAGGGAGTTAAAAAAGTGGTTAGAGGATTACAAAAGTCATTTGTATTGCGAGTCTTGTGGAGAAAATCGAATACCTTGTTTAGATTTCCACCACAATGACCCTACTAAAAAAGATATGGTAATATCTAAGGCAATAAATGATGGGTGGTCTAAAGAACATATACTAAAAGAAATAAGTAAATGTAAGATACTTTGTTCAAATTGTCATAGAGTCTTACACGCCTCCATAGTATAATAGGTAAGTACGCTGCCCTCTCAAGGCAGTAACGTGGGTTCGAATCCCGCTGGGGCTACCATACCCTTTATGAAAGGAAAGGAGCGGAAATGGGAATTAAAAAGACAACTCCCGTACAGATGTTAAAGAACAACATCAAGAATATGCAACAGAACATTGCATACGAAAAAAGAAAGATAGTCGAACTGGAATCTATAACTCAAGAAGACTATGAGGCATTCACTAACAAGATTGAAGACTACATGGATATAGGTTCTTTTGTAACTATGGTTGCCGACTATAATGATGTAGAGCATTTCTATGTAGAAGATTTTAAGATGCCTCCATTCAAGGAGATAGCCAGTGAAATAAAGAGGCATGAATCGCAGATAAAGTGGTACGAGAATAGTATCACTGATACCCAAACGAGAATCAAGGAAAAGACTAACGAAGCGCAGATTAAGAAAGACAGAGTAATAGATGCTTTAGTAGATGCTGGTCTGACTAAGGCTCAAGCAAAGGAGATTATAGAGAAGAATTCCATATAGTCCCTCCAACCGAAAGGATAGTATATGTCCTATGATAAAGACAAAAGGAGGGAAATTGACAAGAGACGCAGACAAGCCGTAAGACAACGAGTACGGGATATTAAAGAACAAGGCAAGTGTTGGTTTTGCGGCGAAGAAAATCCGCTATGTCTAGAGTTCCATCATCGGAACCCTCTGGAAAAAGACATAGCAATAGGAGTAGTCTCACAAACGAGGTCAATTAATACCCTCGAACAGGAACTTGATAAATGCGTTCTCCTATGTGGGAACTGCCATAGAAAACTTCATGGTATAATGGATATACCTAAAGAACAATAGTGGAGGGGTGTCCGAATTGGTAAGGAGCCTGACTGCTAATCAGGTGGGCGTTAATTCGCCTTCAGGGTTCGAGTCCCTGTCCCTCCGCCAGGCTGTTTAGCTTAGTCGGTAAGAGCGTCTGGTTGAAGCCCAGAAGACCCCTGTTCAACTCAGGGAGCAGCCACCATAAGGCTGAGTGGTGGAACGGGTATACACGCAGGTCTCAAAAACCTGTGCTCACTTGGGCATGAGAGTTCGAATCTCTCCTCAGCCACCAGCTGACTTAGTTTAACTGGCAAAACAGTAGTAAAACATATTTAGTATGTGTTGTCCGTTTTACGTTATAATAGGTGCCTGGATAGTTTAATAGGTAAAACACCACACTCGTAATGTGGAAATAACGGTTCGATTCCGTTTTCAGGCTCCATATAATATAAAAAGGATGAAAATATGTCAGATAAACAATGTCCTATATGTACTAACAAAGTAGACCATAGGCGCAGATGTTGTTCACACCATTGCGATTCTGAACTGCGATATAGAAAATATATTAGTGAATGGCTTAGTGGAGAACAAACGGGTATAAAAGGATTTGGAGTTTCTACATACATAAGAAGATGGATGGTAGAGCAATATGGTGAACAATGTTCCAAGTGTGGTTGGTCAGAAATAAATAAAAATACACAACGAATACCTGTTCAAGTAAATCATATTGACGGGAATTGGAAAAATAACAACCCCAACAATTTAGAGTTTTTATGCCCAAATTGCCACAGTTTAACTCCTAATTTTGGAGGAGCGAACAGAGGAAATGGTCGTAAAGAAAGAAAAAATATACAGGATTATTTGTAAACTACCGATATCGGTTCAACTCCGATAGTCAGCTCCATAGGGCCTATAACTCAGTCTGGGAGAGTGTCTGCCTTACAAGCAGAAAGTCGTTGGTTCAAACCCAACTAGGCCCACCACGCGGGGGTGGTGGAATTGGTATACACGCTAGTCTTAGGAACTAGTGCTACGGCATGAGAGTTCGAGTCTCTCCCCCCGTACCAAAAGAAACGGTTCACAAAATGAGCCGATTAAAGCCCTTAAATGGGTCATATAAGGCGGTGTGGTGGAATGGTATACGCGACAGACTTATTTAAAACACATTGGTATATGTGTGCCATTGTGCGTTAATGTATGATAAATAGGGGGCGTGGCGGAATGGCAGACGCGAAAGGTTTAAGCCCTTTTTCCCTCGGGAGTGTAGGTTCGAGTCCTACCGCCCCTACCATACTATAGGAGATGCTGTGGCTACCAATAAAGAAATAATTGATGCTATACCTAAATGCACATCTATACGCCAAGTATTAATACTAGTAGGACTTGTTCCTGCTGGTGGGAATTATAAGAGAGTAAAAAATATTATAGATGAAAATTCCATAAACATAACTCATATGACTGGAAAAGGATGGAACACAAAAAATAAATCAGGGAACCTAATTTTAAACAAAAAGGCTTCTTTAGAAGAAATACTTGTTTTAGGCTCCTCTTATAAGGGAGGAACATACAAGTTAAAAAACAAGTTATTATCTGAAGGAATAAAGGATAATGTGTGTGAGGAATGCGGTATAACTGAATGGATGGGTAATCCCATATCTTTTGAGTTACATCATGTGAATGGAAATGGGTCTGATAATAGGCTTGAAAATATTAAATTTTTATGCCCGAATTGTCACGCACAGACTTTAAATTATCGTGGAAAAAATAAGAAAAAGACTTGACATCTATATTAAAATGTGGTATAATAGGTACAAGGTTGGAGTGGGGAAACTCACTTCTTCCATCCACTGTATCACCCACATTGATACGAGCCTCCGCCAAAACACCCACGGCGGGGGCTTGTATACTTTTAGAGGTATACCGTTATAGTATCTAAAGATGCCGTGGTTCACGCTGATGGAGAATTACTATGAACAAGCATTGTAAGTCATGCCCTTGTCATAGAGAGATTGCGTTACGTTCCCATAAGACTCATACTCATTATGTAGTTAAGGATAGTTGTACTATGGGTAAGTCTATACCTGATGTTAAGAGATGTTTTTGGGGATGGTTACTTCCTAAGTTTAGGTACAGCTGATATTTTTGGAACAGGAGTGGTATGTATGTTTAGTATTATTGTAGGATTTGACTGTTGTGAGATTGAGAAGGAAATATTTTACTGTGAAGGATTCAACGTAGATACTGAGACAGAAACTATGTTTCTTCTGGACAGTAAAGAGAACGCGAATATCATCGGCTATATAAACCTCAAGAGGGTCTTCTATTTCACCATAAATGAATTACCTGAGGCTTCTATGGATGATACTATATATAAGATACCAGAGATGTATTATGAAACAAGTGGTGGATAGGTTTCCTTGGTGTGAGGCTTTTTCTGTAAGGCTTCATGTGTTGAAATACCAGCTAAAGCAAGTTATTATGCCGCTGACTACCCTAGCTTGTAATTTCTATTACGATATAATACCCATTATTGTACAAGAAATTGCGATATTGCTTCCTACTAAAAAGAATAAGACGAGGTAGCCCCACTGAACGGGCTTTAAATTTGGCAAAGCCTTGTCTCATAGGGGAGTTGCGAAAGTGGCTCCCCTTATTTTTTCAGCTGTACCTAATAACAGTATACATAGTATAATAGAATCAACTCTCATTTCCGAAGCTAGTAAATCTCGCCATAATTTTGTACACCCCCTCCCCCCCGTTTGCTTGCTCTGCTTCCGCCCGCTTTGAATATCCCCGACGTGGACAACATTCTTGTCCCCTGGCGGACAACGTGACTGTCCGAAAACCGTTGACCGTGAAGATTCGACCGTTTAACGGATAATTCGACCGTTTACCCATAACATTCGACCGTTCGGCGTTTTGGTATAGCAAAGTGTATTGACGCTGTATAGCGGTGGGTGTAGAATCTTGAGTAAGAGAGCGACAGCCACAAGAAACAGCCAAACGGATAGCGGGGGTGGTGCCATAGTCAATAGCAGTATCTATTCGACTTCGACAGTGAAAGGGGGGGAAATGGCAAAGTGGAATATCAAGCCCAACAGCGTGAATCCCGATGATTCTAATGCGGATTCACGGGGTTACATTCTCACGGCGCAAGTCAGCCGACTTGCGAAATTGGTAGTGGAATTGCACCACCAATTTACTGACGAAAGTCAGCGTGAGTATGTCGATTCGCTTATCCGTTCCGATGTGGCTTCCGCCGTCAAAGCGGAAATCATAGCGGACGATTCCGAATCGGCAATTTGGGCGGTTCTTGATTCGACACATCGGGATAACGTCCGTAAAGTGTTCCCGAAGTGGGAACCCGAACCACCCACGGCGGAGTGATTCTCCCACGATACTCAAGGAGGTGTGATATGAACGCCGAGATATGCGTTGCTGTTCTTCGCCTAGACTATTGGGGCTGGTCGAATCCCTGCTACGAACTGGCATACGAGATACTCGCTTACCAGTACGGGGAGAAGGCTGCCCCCTTGTTCATCAACTACTTCGGCTACAACAAAGCGTGATAGCACGCACACTAATCCCGAAGTGACCGAATAGACCACATCGGCACAGCACAATTGAATAGCCAAACCCCCGACCGCCCATCGGGGGCTTTGGCGTGTCCGCACCCCTGGCCGCCCTGGCAGAAATTGGTAGACCCCCCACCCGTACAGCCACGCCCAGGCTAGCAATTGGCTAGCCGCTCGCTCTCTCAGACTGGGCTAGACTTGGACACGAGTTTGATGTTGGCTAGCACGCACAGTCTCAGACTAGCCCAGGACAGGCACCGAGTTCCATACTTCCCTGCTAGCCAAGGCTATGCTATCACTATCACTACTATACAACCACAGATGGGACAGAGATGGGCTAGCTCTCGCAATCGCAGACTGGGCTTGGAATGGTGTCTAGCCAAGTGTACGCTACTGCTAGCCGAGCACAGGACAGTGACAGCCACGAACCAGGGCGCTAGCCTGTACTATCACAACGATGGTTGTATCCAATGCCTTGCCTACTACTATACAATCACCAGACAACATCACAAATATTCTTTGCCTATGCTATTGACAAGGCCCTGCCTATAGTGTATACTGATGTTAGAGTCGAAACATCATACTCAAGGACTCGAACAAGGAGGTGAAGTAGATGAGTCGCCAGTGGAGTGAAATGCGTCAGCCAGAAGCCATAGTGTTCGACGATGGTAGGGTCGTTCGCGATGGGGAGCTGGACAGCGACGCGACAATGGCTATGTTCTTTCAGAAGGAGCATACCCAGCAGATGTTCGTAGTCCCGGAAGCCAGCGCAATGTGCTCGTTCTGCGGCTGGGAGGGTACGCTACACCCGAAGCGCGACACCTGCCCAGAGTGCGGATACTTCGTAACAAGGGGGTGAGCCAGATGTTCGACACACTTCGACTGCTATACTACAAGATAGTGAGGAGCTACTTCGACTACAGGGGGCGTTCCTTGCTCGACTATTGCGAGTGGCTACACAACCACGCGCACGGGAGGTAGCTATGCCCTCGTTCTGGTCACAGTTCTTTGGCGAGATTGTCCTCTGGGCAGTCGTCATATTCATTCCGCTGGCAGTCTACGAGTTCGTCGCCTGGATACGAGCAAGGAGGTAGCAAGCACACTCGCTAGTCGGGGCGTCTAGTCGCCCCGCTAGTGAGATACGCGCTAGCCAAGACTGGTGGATTTTATAGCCGGGGGCTAGCCAAGCATAGGATAGAACGGAGGCTTGAACAGACGAAGGCTGGCAGCTAGCCAAGAACAGCAGACAGCTAGGCATTCGCTAGTCTCTTACCACATAGGACCAAACTTGTCAAGACATAGTTAGAAAAATATTCTTTACCAAGAAGTATTGTGCAGGAGGCAGCTATATGGTATAATAGAAAGAAACGAAACAATCGGGCGACTAGGAGGTAACTATGACAGAGCAAGAGCGGTTCGCAAGGTTCGTGCAATGGTTCGACAAGCACTATCCGCCAGATGTTGAGCCAGACCCCTGGCCAGCAGTCCGTCCTACCAACGTCCCCCAGCTGGTTGATATCAGACATCGCGCGGGACTGCGATACTACTACCAGCGAGTGTGGTACGCACCGCACCAGAAGCCCGTTCCAGTAGTCAAGCAAGTTCTTCGGTCCTTGTGCTGTGATGCTGGTATCCACAAAGTCTACGAAGATAGGCCCGTGGACGAGTTGATTCCCAGCGCAAAGCCCAAGACAAAGAAAACTTGGACGGGCGTCTGGAATTGTAATGCTTGCGACTTTCCTACAGAGCCGTATAGCAAAGAAGTGCAAGTTCTCAATCCATTCACACGGCTACGTCAAGCCTATTGCACCTGCGAGTTCGAAGGACTGGCACGCCCCGCGAGGCACGATGTTGATATGGACGCTATGAAGTGTGAAAGGTGCGGGGGCGAGGCCCAAATCCTAGACCTCGGGTGGTATCACGAAAACTACTTCATCGCTATCAAGAAGTCCAAGAAAGACACCTTTCACGCTTGCAACAGCCGGGAAAAGGCCCGTGAGCTTGGTTGCTACTTCTGGGACCGTTGCAAGTTCACCACGCCACAGATGAAGTCTTGGGGACACAATAGGGAAACTATCTATTTCGACTACAAGCACATCGAGAAATGCCCGGCTTCTATACACAAGCCCAAGACTCCGAACTACGGATATGCCAAGCCGAAGCCCAAGAAAGAGAAGCTGGCAATCCACAAGACGTTCGCCCAGATATTCGCTGATATGCAGACCGACCAGAACGACAAGCCAGAAGACGACGATAGCCAGGGGGTGTAGTATGGCAACCAAGAAGCACGACAAGTTCGGTATGCTGTTCGGACCATCTATCAACGACGAGCCAGCACCGTCGCCAGAAGCGTTCAAGCAAGGCCGCGAGATACTCGACAAGCTCGAAGAACTTGACGGCACGAAAGCGAAGCGCGAGGCGAAGAAGCAAGAGAACAAGCCAGCAAAGCCCAAGAAGTCAGGACCTATCGCTGACCCCAGGACGTGGGCTATATTCTTCAGAAAGGAGGACTGATAGATGAGTATCCCAGGCAAACCACCTATACCCGTTGACCCGAACGACCCGCTAGCTCAAGAGTGCAGAGAAGTCCTGGCTCCCCTGCGCGAAAGCGGAGCTACTCCCATCGAGCTAGTAGAAGCAGCTATAGACTTCTTCTATAAGAAGTACCTAGAGAAAAAAGAAAGTGGGCAAATCTAGGTACACTCTGGCTATATCAATTGTGCAACATCTAGTCCCCGGTCTAGCGCCGGGGGCTAGGTGAGACTGCGCTAGCCAAGACAGGCGAGTTTTTTGTGCTAGATAGGATTATTCAGACGGGGAGCTAGCCAAGGCGCGCTCTTGGCAGAGTCTAGCCCAGGACTGGCAAGTTTTAGCCAATTTGTATCCAAGAACTACTATATAACCAGACTTGGCTAGCGCGAGGATATACGGTAAACGAGCTAGCGACGGTCACTAGCCCGTTCCCGCTGGCTTTTCTCGTAGGGGCATCTCCAGGCGGCCAACTTGGAGTGTGCCTACCCCTTGCCCAGAACCCCGCCTAGACCGACCCTCTAGGCCTGGGGCTTTGTTGCGCCTATATCGGCTTCACTGGTTCCGCCCTAGGTGTCCCACATCGTACTGTGCAAGGTGACGGTCAAGCAACCCTGCCAGCGCCCGTCCAAGACACTTACTAGTGCTCCAGCGCCAGACTCTGACGATAGGAGGTGTTTGTAGCCGCAAGCCAGCAAGAGGGGCAAGGCTCGTTGATAGGTTCGTGTGATTGGCACTTGCCTATCTCGTCTGCCAAGCCCCTGCGCTGGAATTCGTCCTATTCAGTTGTAGAGGCGTTCGCCGCTAGCCCTCAGGGTTGTAGCCCTCGGCTGGCTCACCGACGTAGGCCCTGTGAAGCTCTGTGATAGCAGCCTCCGCGAGAGCAACGTTGGTCAGCACCTTGCCGTCCTCGCTAGCTTTGGAACGTATCTCCTCCAGCAAGGCCTGCACCTTGCTAGAGAGTTCCGCCGCGAAGACGAAGCCGCGCTTGCCACCCTGCTTGCCGCTCTTGGCGTCGCGCAGGATATCACCAGCGTCCATCTAGGCGTCTCCCCCTTTCTGCGTCGCGAGGCGTGTGTATTGCCCAATCACTACACGCACTCCTATGCTTCGTACCCAGCGATTCGTCATAGCATCACCCCTTGCAGTAGTGCTATCAGTGTTCCTGTCATTCTCTCCATTATCTTAACAGTACACCCCCGCTTGTGCTAGGTCAACAACTATTTCACAAATATCTCAAGAATATTCTCATTACAGTTGTCTTTATAGGCAGGTGTCTAGCCCCGGCCTGGTCGTGGCGGCTAGCCAAGAATAGCGAGTCTGCTAGTGAGACAGCGGCTAGCCAAGACTACCGTGTTTTATAGTTGGGAGCTAGCCAAGCCTGGGCTATAAGATTCTCTGGAAACAAAAGATAGGCCACGTACTAGTAGCCTATTCTAGCTACTCTTTATATAGTAGGAATATAGCACCATTAGCAATAATCCTAATGATAAGCCTAGGGTATATTACCCAGACTGGGTCTATTTATGGTGCCTAGGAATGAGTACCTGAATATTGGCAGGAATTGGATATATACATTGTCCAGGTTCCCTGATATAGTCGTTAGTCAATTTCTCAAGTATTATTGTAGTTCTCTTGTGTATACCCTGTATACTGTCTATTACTACCTTGTCTTATACTAGTGTCTATAGTATATCTTGTTGTAATTGAGAATAGACCTGCTAAAGCATAATGATTTACCCCCGCCAGCCCCCTGTTTCTAAGCATCTACTTCGTCAAAACATATGGTGTTTAGCCTGATACGCGTACCACTTACAGGTACTATTACACGCGAGAAAGTAAGGTCTCTTGCTACTGGAGCATTGCTGTTGTAAGGCATGGTATTGCAGTCCTCTATCATAGTTAAACTTCTAAAGCAATTATACCCGCACTTACGGCAGAACTTGGCTATGTAAGAGTACCTTGTTAAATTCCTAAGATTGAACCAAACCTCAACCTTGGGTTTACGCTTCTGCATTTTACCACATTTACTACACCTATACATATTACCTTCTTTTACCTTATCGTTGGTGTTACCATCAATCTAACTGTGGGAGCACTTGTGTCATATGGAAGGGATTCGAACTCTGTTAAACGAATGGGAAAGTCCTTGTCTTTGCATTTACGACAGAGCTTGGTTATATACGTTACCCTTTCCCAGCAATCATCTGTATAGAAATAGTCAGGCATATTGAACTTGTTAATTCGTGCAGGACTACGCTTAAACGCCTTCCTACACTTAGTGCAGACATACACTCTATTCATCTCCGTAGTAACTTATGTGTTGGTAGGCATAATCAATTAAGTCCTGGGATATAGAACAGGGTTCTTTCCCTATCCTATTCCTAAACTCATCCATTGCTTCTCTACCTGACATTTCGCCAGTTTCCACTGAAAATGCCAATCCAAGTATTCTGGAAATATACTGTTACTTGCCCAAATCCTGTCATTTAGACCTCCTTAGGTCGTAGGCCATTCACATAGGTATTCCATACGCCAATTGTAGTCCCAAGATGTTGATGTAGTTGTTGTTGTCCATTGTATATTAGCAGTATCCATATATACAGCAGGTCGCTGGTATTCTCGTCTATCCCATTCGTAGCGCGGAGCATCATTCCTTACGCTATCAGCAGTAACTCTATATCTCAGCTGTAGAGTTGATACTGCATACGTTTGACCATTGAGCCTTATGATTACAGTAGACTTCTTGGCACACTTCCTGCATAGG
>Ga0265297_10006927_pt1 | contig 16051 bp, 7 predicted proteins | sample Munlanlwell13791_FD_192502 | JGI IMG/M metagenome (GOLD analysis project Ga0265297, IMG submission 192502) | Leachate microbial communities from a municipal landfill in Southern Ontario, Canada - Leachate well 137-91 | ecosystem: Engineered > Solid waste > Landfill > Unclassified | place... | reverse complement strand
TGACCCGCTTCCCTCATTGGTTTTCGTTGTCAGGGAATATCCGGGAGATGGAAATCTGCTCCAGATCACGCCCTTTTCAAGTATGGAATCTCCTGATACAATCTCACCATCCACTTTTGCTGACGATCCTGTTATTTCCTTAATTCCTGCTGTTTTAACCAAAGGAATCTCCGGAGTTTTGAAACTGAATTCATTTCCGTATGAGGTATCCACCATGTTAATGGCATAGGCCCTGACATAATATATTTTACCGGCCTGAAGAAAATTCATGTTGGCCATAAAATGGCCCAATCCAAATCCGTTGGTTGACTTGGTGGTCAAATTTGCTGCCGGATTCGGGTGAGTGTCCCAACAAATTCCTTTTACCTTCACGGGAGGAGCGCCCCCGTCATCATGGACTGTCCCCCAGCACGAAGCACTGTTTGGCCCCGTAATAAGCATACTGTCCGTGGTTACTTTCGCAATATTGGGAGTTGTAAACACACTGTCTCCCCCGTAAGACGTATCCACATTATTTATGGCATAAGCCCTGACATGGTAAGTTGTATTCCTCTGCAGACCTGTAATATTGCTGATAAAGGTTCCTTTGCCTGTACCATCACTCGTTTTGGTGGTCAATTTTGCTTCCGGATCCTTGGATGTATTCCAGCAAACTCCTCTTTGTGTTACCGTAGCGCCACCGTCACTGATCACATTTCCTCCGCAGGTCGCTGAAAGATGGGTGATATTGCTCACTGTTGCTGTTGTTACGACAGGGGCAAGCGTTTTAACTGTTGTAAAAACACTGTCTCCACTGTAGGATGTGTCAAGTTCATTGATTGCATAACTCCTGACATGATAGGTGGTATTGGGTAATAAATTCGACAAGGTTATCGTGAACTTTCCAATTCCTTTACCGGAAGATCTGGAGGAAGAGGAAATCAAATCCGGCTTTGCGCTTAATGACCAGCAAACACCCCTGCCTGTCACCGTCAACCTGCCATCATCCGTGACTTCACTCTCAATATTTGCCGTGTAATACGTAATGCTATTGATCTGATTTATCTGAACATCAGGTGATGTGGCTGTATGGAAAACACTGTCAGCACCATAAGCTGTCCCAACCGAATTCGTGGAATAAGCCCGTGCATAATAGATGGTATTGGATTGCAATCCGCTCAAAGTGCTGCTGAAGTTACCCGTGCCGCTTCCTTCGTCTGTATAGTTTCCCACTGCAGGAACGGGATTGGGAGAGGTGCCCCAGCAAATTCCTTTGTGAGTGACCGGCCTCCGTCCGTCAAAGGTCACCTGTCCTTCTGCTTTAGCTGAATATCCTTTAATTTCTGAAACTTTCCCTGTAAACACCGTTGGTACTGAGATGGACAATGCGGAAAAAACACTATCTGCTCCATAAGCCGTATCTATCGTATTTATGGCATATGCCCGCACATGATAGCTGGTTCCGGGTGTCAATCCCGTGATCATAGCCTTAAAGGTGCCTGTAGTACCTGTAATTACTTTTACGGAGGATGTTCCGATTTTTGGCCCGGGATTCGTTGCCCAGCAAAAACCCCGCTGCAACAGGTCCACATTCCCATCAGAAACTACGCTTCCTGATACAAAAGCAGAATCGGTGTATAAAGCCAGAATGGCACCTGTGGTAACAGTGGGTGGCAATGCAGGAGGTGTCCTGAATACACTGTCGGCTCCATAAACCGTATCCATGGAATTAAAAGCATAGGCCCGGTAATGATAGGTCGTATTTGGTGATAAAGCCGTTATGACGTGATTATAACTACCTGTACCACTGCCATTTGATGATTTTGTGGTCAGGCTGATATCCGGATTTGGAGAAACACTCCAGCAAAAGCCCCTTGAGGTGGTCAATCCGCCATCATCAACAACATACCCGAAAACCTTTACGCTGTATGCCCTTATATCTGACGCTGCATTTGTGGTCACTGTTGGTGCCTGGAAATCATATGCTCCCAGTGTATAAAAAGTGGAATCCTGAAATGAAATGTTGGAGAATTGGATTTTTTTATTCCCTATCTTTTTCCCGTTTAAAGCATTTGCACCCGCAAAACTGCTGTCGGAAGATACGAGAAGTTTAAAGGTATAAAAACCAGAGGTGTCGAGTCCTGCATAATCGAATATCACATCACCGGTTGGTGAACCTTCTTTTTCCAACCGCCAGCTGCGGGAAAGCCGTTTTGCAATAAAGCTGGGTTTGTCGGCAGTATTATAGCTAACAGGATTATTATTATGACCAAAAATGATATAAGTTGTTGAAGATAAACTGGCTGAAATATTCATCTGTGCTGATGATTCGGTGCCTTGAGCAGACCAAACGGCAGCCAGATTATTCAGGTAGTTTGAAGGAGAAGAGGCAAAAGGGGTATAGGACGAAACCCATGGCGTTGAACTAAAATTATTCAATGTACCAGTATTACCCTTTGAACTGCCATCATATACGATTGATCCGCTTCCTTCATTCATTTTATAATAACCCACAAGAAATGTATCATACGGATGCGAAGAGGAAAGGGGTTTATACATCCAATCTTTAATCACTGAAACAGGGATGGCTGTTTTCCATATTCGTACTTCGTCCATCAATCCTTGATAAGTGCGGGTATTGTATAGCTGGCAATTCCCGATATAGCAATTGATAGCTGAGGCATTGGCAATATTTCCGCTTAATGAAGCGCTGGCAACCTGGACACCGTTAATATAAAGCTTTTCAGTTGATCCGTCATAAATACCACATACATGATACCATTTGCCAACTGACATATAGGTACTGGTAGCACCTGAGTAGATCTGTCCCCAACTGGTACCGACACATATAGCAAGGTTAAGCTCCCCTCCGTTTCCGCAGCGCAGCGTATATCCCCCCGGTGTGGTGGCTTCCTTATTGACAATGCAGCCTCCATAAGCTCCCGATTTCCATACACTTGCATTGATCCAGGCTTCAATGGTTATCTTGTCACCCGTAATTTGCAGTGAAGAACTGTTACCGCAATTGATGTAGTCGTTACTGCCATCAAAATCAAGTGCTTTCCCTGCATTTTGTGCGAATGAATTTAAAAACAGGGCACAAAGTGCTAAAATATATAATGTTATCTTCATAAAAACGGTATTTTATTGAGATGCTTTACGATTTATATATTTTCAAATATACATTTATTAGATGAAATTTTCAAGAGGATTATTGCAGTCCGCAAATAAATTAAACACTTAAATTCATTAATGAAGACCTGGCGTCTGGAAGACTGGATAAATAGGGTATGGATATGATCTCTAATGCATTCAAAACTACTAATAATTGGGTTTTTCGTGAAATTGCCTGACCAGAGAATTTAAATGTTCATGAATTTTTTCCCGATAGTTTTCAAAGAATGGAATTTAATAAATAAGCCCCACTATTTAAAATAATGAGGCTTTATTACAGTCCGTAGGGGAAGTAGAGGTGATTTTTTGAAGCTTATTGAACTATATCTTATATGATCTTAAAATCAGTATTTTATGAGTCAAATTTTGACACGAATTTATCAAACTTTATCGTTGTTTATTTACTTTAGCTCGACAAAAACTCGACAAAAACTTTTAAGTAATTATATTTGTGGAACAAATAAATAACGAAAAATGGCGAGTATAAAAATTATTGCGAAAAAAAGAGGGACAAGAAAAGATGGAAGAACGCCTGTTTATGTTCAGTACAGTTATGACAGTAACACCAGAACATTGATCAATACGGGCTTTAAGATCGAACCCAAATATTGGAGTTATAACAGTGGTCTTATTAAAAGTAGTTATCCTTTTGAAAAAGAAAGAGACACCATTAATGAGGTGTTAAAGAAAATGGTCAGGAAAGGAGAGGACATTATATCAGATGCATCGAATAAAGGGATTGTCCTTTCAGTCGCTGAGTTCACAAAAGAGTTTAGCAAAGATGATACAGGGGCAACCCCCGGCTCCATTGAAAACCTGTACGAACTTCTTGATGCCTTTACTGAACGGAGCAGGAAAAGAGTAGTACCCAATGTGATCCAGGATTATGTGGCGTTGAAGAGGTACCTGCAGGATTATGAAAAATATGCCCGGGTTAAACTGAAATTCCAAAGTTTTAATTACCACTTTTACCAGGATTTTGTGGAATATTTGACTTACTATGCCAAAAAGAGGAACGGGGAAGTTGGTTATACCAATAATTCCATCGGGAAGGTCGTAAAAACCCTTAAAACCTTTTTAAACGACCTGATGCGCAGGGAGATCATCTCGAAAATTAATTTGCGGGATTACAAGGTATTGGAAGAAGATGTGGACGCCATTTACCTGGATGAAGATGAAGTTAATCGTATTTGGTCGCTTGATCTGAGCCACAGGCCGGATCTGATCAAATACAGGGATGCATTCGTTTTAAGTTGTTATACAGGATTGCGTTTTTCTGATTATACCCAGCTTATTCCGGCTAATATTCGTGGAGAATTCATCTATAAAACCCAGAAAAAGACGAGTGATAAGGTGATTATTCCCATGAATGATGTAGTACAGGGGATTATGCAAAAATACGGAAACCAGATGCCTTCCATAAAAGAACAAAAACTGAATGAGTATGTCAAGGAGTTTGGCAAAATGGCGGAGATTGAGCAGGAGATATTGATTACCAAGAAAAAGGGAAATCAAAAGGTTGAAACTCTATATAAAAAATACGAGCTTATTTCCTCCCATACGGGAAGGCGATCGTTTTGTACTAATGAGTATTTAAAAGGTACACCCACCTTTTTTATCATGAAAATAAGCGGTCACAAAACGGAAAGTGCTTTTCTCAAATATATTAAAGTGGGAAATGAAGAAGCGGCAAGGAAGATGATGGAGATTTGGCAGAAGAGAGGGTAACGGATTGGTTGTATGTTTTTGTTGCCGATTTCTAAGCACTGTCCTGTTAAGTTACACGAAAGTTTATTAGTTGCAGAAACGCTGAAACCCGCAATATCTCGGTAATAAAATATACCGCCTGGTGTTCTGTCTTCCAGTCTTGTAAACCATTGTCATTATTCAGTTTCCTTGTCATTTTCATTTTACTTTCTTTCTTTTCTGTCGGCTCGTGTGACTGCGTTATTTATTTTTTACTTGTCGGCAAATTCTTTAAAACAATTTCTCTCAGTGCGTTTGCTTTGCAAGCTCTTTGACAAAGCTTTGGTTATAGCGTTAGCTGGTGCGGCTTTTAAATGTGCTTGCAATTTCATGGGTTTATCTAATGTTCATTAATTAATTCAATTATATATCTATTCATTATTGTTCTATTAATGGAATAATAATGATCATGAATATCTCTGTGAAATTTTGAATATGCTTTGTCGTTAAAATTTAACGGACTAAAACGAACATTTAGTTCCTTCTCGTACCATTTCTTGTAATTGTCTTTTATATTTAGACCATTAAGTCTTTGCAAATATTTTTTTAAATGTTTTCGATAAGAATTATTAGTATCTAGTGTCTTTAGAATGGTACTAGCAAGATGTGTTTCATTTAAATGTTTTGACCGTATTTTAAATACATTAAGATTTCCCAATACACCTTGTTCAAGGGTAGGAAGATTATTCCCATTAATTTTTCTATACATTACTGAACCTTGAGCTTCTGAAATATTCAATTTAATTCTGTCTACTTCATAAGCGGGATTCAAGCCTATGGGGATAAACTTTATTACATCGTTATAGCCCGATAAATGAGGGTTTATGTGGAATTCATCTGTAAATTCAGTATCCCCTTTGTTAGTAAAATTACATGTGTGATCACTTGGCACTAAATTGAAAAGGCAATAGGATAAAAGTGGATATCTTACTTTGTCATAAAAATGATCCAATTCATATGAATCTATAACCTCGCCAGCGGCATTAACATTGTGATATGCTGCTTTAGTATTACAATAGGGACAGAATTTAACAAATACTCTTTCTCTAAAATACTCTCTAATGGGCGATGAAATGTCTGCATTATACCTTGTATAATCAAACGCTAGTTTAATTACAGCAATATTCTGTGCTGTGTTAAGTCCATAAAGATGGAGTATAGCTTCATTTTTATTTATTAAATTGGCAGCCTGACAAACCAGTAATTCAGAAAGGTTTTGATTATTGTTTGCCAGCATTTCATTGCAAAATTGAATGAGCCTTGCAATGTTTATATTTCCTAAACCATTTACATCAGCAAGGTAATGGTTAATTGTATTAGTATAACCATTACGCCCGCTTGGCATATTAATGTTGTCTCCCACAATTGCCATAATACTTATTGTTACAGGTCTAAAGCTAGTAAAGTGGCCAGTGCTAAAATCGACAACCGTCCCATTCAAATGTGAAAGAGATTGAAGCAATACTGAAACCCTAAATGCAACCAAGTCAGTTATTGCATCAGTATATTCCTGCATTCGTTGATGAACATTATCAATTTGAATTTTGATCATTATTATCCCTGTATTGTTCTATACTTGTTTTAAGAAATTTATCACCAATTAGTTTCAACATCAGTTTGTCTTCCTTGGTAACTTTACCTGTTTTAATCTTCCTTATTAGTTGCACAATCTTTCTATCAGCTAAGTCCCCAATCAAAGTTCCGGTCAAAAAAAAGTTGTCAGCCAATAAGTCATGTATGTTTGCTCCAAAAGATTGTTTCTTCCTTTTAACCAATTTACTCTTACCAGTTTTTTTATCAATTGTCAACAATGCTGTATTTTGAATCGGTATATCAGATAATATAAATGGCGAATGCGTTAGAAAAACTATATTTATGTTTTTAATAAATTTAAAATTTGATATTCGAATCAAATTGAGCAAACTAGATATAGTTTCTTTTTGGTACTGTGGATGATAGTATAATTCTACTTCATCAAACATCAAATTGACAGACTGATATGAAGAAACACGCTTTTCAGGATTTCTGAATTTGTTTTTACTTATAGATTCTAAGTTTCGTAGATGATAAATAACAGAGTTTAATGAATAAATCTTTTGCTTCTCTCCCGAACTTAAATCCTCAAAATAACTACCATCAACAAACCTAATTCTGTTAAATAGAAAAGGTGGTGGTAGATAATCGATCAATTCAGTAAACCAATCATTTCTTTTTAAGCTATTCATTTTCCTTACAACTGAACCTAAATCAAACTTACTTTGAAGATCAAGTCCAGAAGGCAAATTATAAATATCTTCCCTAAGGAAGTTTAGGGTTTGCCTCACTTTTAATGTTATATGACTTCTATCTTCATATATCTCAATTACAAATGATTTAGCCACACTTTGGGTTAATTCATAATTATCAGGACGCTCTTTAATTTTAGCAGGACGTTTATCAAGATGCTTAAAAGCTTCGTATCTTGATGGTATTGTAATAAGTTTGTTTATCAAATAAATCTCTGCATGTTCTTTAATCGGTGTATCTATTGGAGGATAATAGTTTGCATCATTAAACATTAACGAAAAAAGAGGCTTTAAAATCAAAGTTCTGAATTTTTCAATAAAACTTGGAGTAAATCTTGGTTCCCCATTCGATAGAAACTTGTAATCCTTACTTTTGTCAAAGTATAGCTCAATTTTGTCGATGGATGATTTATAATTAATTTTCTTATAGCTGGGTATGCTTAGGATATTTGATAACAATCTTGAACGTGTTAATAGCGTTTCAGTATTCACATCAATATTGCCATCATTCCTAAAAGGATTAATTACAATTGGCATCTGATAGCCATCATTCTTGTGAAAAAAAGATTTGAGCCAAATACCGCTGTAATTTGAGTTGTAAGCGTAAAATGAATAATTGACTATGATGGTGTAAAAGAAGTTGTTCAATTCACCATAGTCCTTCAATGAAATACTGTCTTTTGTGAACTTTGCTTCTTTTTCTAAAAAGGAAGCGGACTCCAATCGAGACTTGCCTGTATTGATAGTTAGTCTGTAATACCTTTCATTTATCAAGTAGTAAATTTCAACTTTTAAACCTCTTTCAATTTCCTTCAAATCTTGCTTATATCTGCTTAATTCATTTCGATCAGTGTTATTTGATTCAGGTTCAATAAAATTATCAGGGTTAACTAATTCTAGGTTATTTGAAACAACAAATATTGAATGAAGCAACAAGTCCATTAAACTACTTTTTCCAGCTCCATTTTTACCTACAACAGCAGAAATATTTACATTGGTTACTTCACCATTTATTCTAGTGATTGAGTATAATTTCTTTGGGATAGTCTGTTTGTACTCGATTGTATAAACGTCATCTCCATTTGCTGCAGGTTTGCCATGGCTATTGTGAAGTGTATAGTCATTACACAAATTGTAAACTTCTCCGGCTACTAAGTTTTTTAAAAAATTTAGACTAATACCAATTATTGGTCTAATTGCAATTAATTTAAAACTCATATCTATATCCTGTATTTAGTTGGCTCGTGGGACTTTGGCAATGTGCATACAAAACTGAAGGACAATTAATTAATATCATTATTAAACTATAACCAGAAAATGCCTGAATGCTTGGTGAAGATAGCTTTACATACGGTTTGTTAATGTTCGGAATGTCTGTGAGTTTTTTCATGTGTTATTTGCTAGGATTGGACAAATTATCAATCAGTTTTGTTACATTATAATTATTAGTTTTAACAAAAGAATCAATTTCGTTAAGGACTATTGTATTTTGAAATGAAATTACTTTTTGGTTTAACAAGGCTTGGTTTATTTTGTTTATTGATTTCTCCGAATCTGCAGATATATAAAAAGAAAAAATTGTTGTAGCTAAACCTATCAAAATAGACGCACATCCTAACCCAACTGACCATTTACCCCAGAGGATTGATGTATTTGCTTTATTAATTGTAATTTTATTAGTCAGAGGCTGAATATAGTTAGTATTTAATCTCAGAATATTGAGACTACAGGAGTCTAAATAGACTTTTGAATATTCAGCGTATTCTTTGGCTACCTCTTTATTTTGGCAATTTATATCATGGTATTCACTAAAAAAAAAAGTATAGTTATTAAAAAAGTCTTTATAAAAAAATGTAAATTCCTTGCTTAAACCTTCTGCATTTTCTAATGCCATTTTATCATTTAACGTTGAACTAGATTCTTCTTCAAACTTGATAAATCGTGTTTTTAAGCTGAAGTCATCATCTTGATATTTGCCAACCAATTCTTTGAAATATTTTACCTTTTCTTTCATTGCAATTATAATTATTAGTTGTAATTCTTCCTCAGTATTATTTATTACTCTGGTTTAATTCCGGGAGGTCTATCAAAACATGTATTTTCAATCGAACTAGACAAGCCATTAGCTTTCTTTATATTGTCACAAAGAAAGTCAATATCTTCCTTTATTTCGCATGTAGCTTCTAAATCAGGTTTCATAACAACCTTAATATTATGTGTAAGTATATTTTCATTAACTTCATTTTCAATTAACACGTAATGTCTTGATATTTGAGCAGTATAAATTAATGCTTTGTTATTCAATTTCAAATCAATATAAATTCTTATGCAATTAATATTTACATCATCAATTTTTAGAACATAATCCATTAGTAAAAAGTCACTTTCTTTAATAGTTTTTGAAATAAAGCTTCTTGCTTTTGCTTTATTTAAAGATATACTAGAATCAAATTCCTGTAAATAATTTTTTAATTCTCTAAATTCTTTATCGGTTACAGGGTAATAATTCTTTAATCCGCCAGATTCAAGCATTGACTTTATACAACTCCAATCTACTTGGTTGTCTTCAAAAATTATTATTCTATTATCCATAAGCTTGTTATTTAATTGGTACATTAATAAAAAATTTATCCTGAATAACCTCAATATTACATTCTTTTCCATAAAGTAGCTTTGAAATTGAATTAATTACATTTAATCCTTTTGACAGATCATTTCTCTTAATTCTTCCTTGTAAATTTGGAATATTAGGCGGATAGTCAAGATATGTAAAAAAATTGTTTTCAAAACAAATGTGAGTTTTAGATATGGTCACTGTAATAATAATTGGTTTTTCTATTGTAATATCCCTATCAACCTTGCTAGAGTATACCTTCCGTATATTAAAAAAAACTTCAAATATAATGTCGTCTAAAACCTTATTATAAAGTCTTAATTCACTAACATCATCTGTAAAAGTTGTACTTAATTTATAATAATTTTCAGGTATTTGATTATATAAAGGGTGGACACAATTAAAGATGTGCTTAATCATTTCATCTAATTTACTCATAAGCTTTTCACAAGAGTATGGAATTTCAGATATTTTATTTTCCGATGAGGCTTCTTTCAAGGTATATCCTGATTTCAAATCGGTAATGAATTTTACAATTATTCGTTTACTGTCTATAAGATGAAATAAAACATTTAAGATTTCAGTTGTTTCTGTCGGTAAGTTATTTTTTTTTAGCAATACATTGAAATTACTTATGGTTGTCCTTATAGTAGTATCTAATGTTGTAACTCCATGTGTAAAAGATTTGATAAAATTACTTTTTTCAATAACTTCATACCAATCCCTAAACTCATCATTTTTATGATGTTTAGACAGGAAATTACTTATTGAATGTCGTAGAAGAAGCAAATATCGATTATTTTGATAAGAGAAAATGTTATTATTGGAGTACAAGATAATTGCACCCAGAGGTTCTTTTTTTAATGTTTCATCCTCATCTTTGATGGTTTTTTCGGAAAATCTTAATATTAGAATATTATTAACATCATTAACATCTTTGAAGAAATCCAATTTTATTTTTTCTAAATTAGGCACAGCATAATCGCTTTTCCATTCACTTGACACACTTGAGTCTCTATAAATACTATCTATAGTCGCATTGTATGAGATTTTATCTGGATTTATTTCTTTATCTTCTGAAATAATTGATTTATTTGTAACACCTTCAATAAATTGTGTGATGTAATTTTCGTTTTCATTCAAACAAAGCGAAACATGATCTTCTGCGTAACCTATATTGTATGCGGAAAACATATACTTTGTCATATCATTTTCATCTTTATCCTTTTCTCTATATTTAACAATGAAGAATGTGCCTATTTTAGTGTCTGGTTTATCAGACTTAAACAAACCCTCAACGCTTTTGCATAAAAGATGAGTTTTTTTATTTAAATTTAATGACTTAATATTGCTTCCATTATCCCTATCCTTATCATCAACGATAGCGAGAAAAGTTTTTATGCGCAGATAGATTAAAAGTTTCTCATCAATTTCTATGTCAGTTATTGTTTTATCTTCTGGTTGTTTTATATCATCTGATATAAACAAAAAGTCTTTTAGCTCATAAAAAATATTCTGTCTTTTTCTAATGATTATTTTTGCTTCTGATTCATCATTAAATTCTATAATTCCATTTTCTTTTGGTCGAACTCCTTGTGAAATCAAATCCTTACTTGCCTGTTCCCAAAAACTTTGAATTAGTGAGCCATTCTCTTCAAGAATCATACGTAATAATTGTCTTGATTCAGGTGTCGTTTCCTTTTTGTAAAGAGGTGCTATTCTTTCTTCAACTACAATACTTCTTACTTCATTTTTGTAAAGCATTTCTTTAATTTGAGCAAGAAGGTATGTTGAGAAGTTTTCAATGGATTCGATATAATTACGAACTTCTTTTATTTTCTCAAGACTCAATATGTAGTTATCATATAGATTAGGCACATTAAGTGTTTTTAATTTCTTTTGTAATTCATAAAATGTATTTTCATTAGTTACTAATAAATTTTTCAACCCTTGATTACTAATAAATTTTGTTATAAAATCCAGAAATCTATATGAAATAAGATAATTAGACTTTAAAAGTCCAGCTCTTCTGATCAAAAACTTAATATCTCTGAATTGTTGTATTGATAAGTTATTACCTTCAAAATCAATAGTACTAATGTACTCATTTAAAAACCAATTGGTCCAATAAAATATTCTATTTTTAATTGGCTCGTGCAAAATAAATGGATGCAAAGCCATTACTTTAAGCAAAACACAAATTTCCTCTGTTAAAGGGAATACTTTATTTGTCTTGGAAACATCAATTTTCTTAAAAGGAGATTCAGAATTTTTAATGAAATATTCATGCCATTCTTGGAAATTTAATTGTTCGAACTTTTCAATATTCTCCTTTCTTTTTTTACCTTCTTTGAAATAATCAAACAAACGATGAGTTAATTCAACCTTGAACAGGTTTTGATTTATATTATATAAAGGAGTTGATTTTGTTTTTTGTGGTTTCTCTGTAGTAGCTCTTTTATTTAGTTTTAGGACTCTTGTAAAAAAATGGTTTTTAAGTCTATCGAGGTGAGAATTTTTAAAAAGATAATCCATTTTTTCAAAATCTGCACATTGCTGACACTTAGTTCCATATGCCTTTGCATTTGGCAGATGAATGTTAGCAAAGGAAAAAATATAATCTTTGTTTCCCACGTAACTTGAAATCACGTCATTCGTGTTTTTTGTAGTTCTATTAATAAGAAAAAAACAGCCATTAAACAAAAAATTATTTCTTACTTTTGATTGTTTAGTGTTAGTTTTCTTATTTGTCTCCTTCTCTTCTTTCTCTGTTTCATTTTGTGGATAACGCATTTTCAAATCCTCATCAAGTTTTGTGTACTTAATATAATCTGATGCTTTTTGAATTGTACCACCGGTTATAATTGTATCATCAATAAAGAAAATGTTTTCATACTCTTTAATTAATTCTTTATAAAATGCTATAAAGTTCGAAACATTATTGTTCTGGACATCATAATGTAATATTGTTGCTGAATTTAAAAATACAATCTCGTTTACTTTATTAACAAAAATGGTATTACTGTAATGTTCAGGTGCAAATAATAAAACACTATTTGTCTCCTTTATCAAATATTCATTATCAGTATTTACATCTTTTTTCTTTGAAAAGACAATTTCTCTCACTCCAGCTAACCATTTTTCAATTTCCTTTAAATTGAGTTGATGAAATCTTTCATCAATAATGTGGTATTGGAAGCAGTCATTATTTCTTATACTATGTCGATAAATGAGACAATCTGTGTTAATTGTAAAATTAGTTGGATTAATAATTTGTTTAGATTCAGGAAAGCCAATAAGTTCTTCAGGTGTTACAGATGTTTTATCTGTGTAGTGTAATGCTTTTTCAAATAACAAGCAATCTTTTGGTTTTTCAATAATAATACAATCAGAACACTTTACTTCTAAATATTTGCATTTATCAAAATTTGGAAAGCAATTAACACATTCATTCTGACTATACCATTTGCTTGGTAATGAAAGAAAATACTTTTGACTACGATTGACATTGTTGTAAAAGGATCTTACTTTCACGATATTAACATTATGTTGGAATCCAATCCATCCATGTTTTTTTTCAATATAATTTGGCTCTGATCTCAGGGTTATTTGACCATCTGACACTAATATCAAATTAATGTGTGGTTGTAGAATGTTAACATTTAGTTTATCAGATTGAATACTTTTTGCTTTATCAGAATAATAATTTTCAATATTATATACATCAATGTATTTATAAAAGTATTCCTCCATCTTTAAAGAAGTGGAAAATGTGCTTGCAATTGGCACTAATATAATTACATTTTTATTGGGGCGATCATAATCTATATCTTTAATTATTGTCATGCTCTCAGTATCACTGACAATATTGTGATTGATTTTTACGTTCCCTTGTAAGCTTTTTCTTAATAAAATTTCGACAAGACTTAATAAAAGCTCTGAATAGATTCCATATCCTAATAGAGTCAAATCTTTTAATTTCTCATCAGGGTATTGCCTTTCATTTTTGCAATTCAAAGATTTTAACAAATACTCTGTAATCAAATATGCAAATCGGCTTGCAAAAAAACTATTTTGAAAATACCTTTTAGCATAGAAAAAGTCCTCTAAATGGATTTTCGAACCAAGTCTATAATGTGATCCAGATATTTTAAATCCTGGCAATTCATCCAGATTTTTAATAAGTTTTGTACTATGTATCCTTGAATCTGAATCTTTTAGGATATCAATGTGACAAATTTCCTTGTTTAAGAGGTATCTTGAATTTATCTCAAATAGAGTATCTTTCTCATTATGCCTAATTATTAAATCAAAAGGCAGTAAATTAGTTCGGTTGAAGAATAATATATTTTCGGGTAATTCAAAATATATTTCTTTTTTGGGATTCTTTTGGTAGACATCTGTAGATTTTGTTAATTCGAAAACTGCATTGTAATTATTTTTCCTTATAACATTTGAAATAAATTTGAATTGATCAGGATTTTCTCCCCAAAGTACATCTGTAAAATAAAAGCGATTAATAGTTGATTTTTTATCTATTATATTGATTTCATTATTGTTAGGATTTTCAATGTAACAATATGCAAGAAGAAAAACATCAACATTCCAATAGGGTAGATTTGAACTCTCATATAACGCTTTATTTACTTGAGTTAATTCAAAAAATAGTTCTGTTTTTAAATTATATATTATAATGCTTATTTTGGGGAAAAGAAGGTTTATCAGTCCTATAAACCTTAATAATTGGCTGCCATTCAGGCTGTGTATTTCTTCAAAGTCAATAATAAAAACTAAATCACGTTTGTTTTGTAAATATTCAATTTTTTCATGTTTTATTTTTTGTTGTGTTTTCCTCAAGAAAAAATCGAATAAGTCTTCTTCAACAGATTCAGAACCAAAAACCGATACAATTCGATAATATAGTAAAACATTTTCTAATAAAATTAATTCTTGAATCTTTTCATCTTCTATTTTGACAAAGTTGTACTTTAATAATAAGTTTAAGTTTTCAACATTATCCTTATTACTAAGCTTTGGCTTTGAGATATTAAGAATAGGATTGTATTCAGCATTCTTCTTTAATGGTAAAATTGCTGTAAAACTGGTACCATAACCTGAAGAAATATTCATTGATGCACTATCAGGAAATTGATAAGTCTCATTATGCGATACTACAACAAATTGTCCATTGTTATTTTCAATAAGTTTTTTAAAAAATAGAAGTCCAATATGAGCTGTTGCCCTCTTTGCTTGTTGGTTTAAAAGTATACCATTATGTGTGTTAAAAAAATTCTCAAACTTAAATTTATTGCTACTAAGGATTTTACTATCTTCTAAAAAAATATGTAATAATAAATTGTCAATTTCATTTTTACCATTTTTATAACTATTTAATCTTTGGGTAATTTCTTTAATTTGATTCTCGTTATCATTTTTAAATTTCTCAATAATATTTACTTTTCCATGATCGAAAATTTTAATTTCCAATTCATCATTTATATTTACAAATCCAGATATTATTCCTTCTTTTTCTGATGAATGATTAACAATATTACTTGCAAGCTCTTTCAATCCATAAACAAATTCTTTTGTAAAAAGCCATAGATTTTTAATTTTATTTTGAATACAATCCTCAGGTATTTTAGAAATAATATCATCATTTGTTATTCGATCATCAAACTTTGTTAACAAGGTAAAGAAAACAAGGTGATAAATTGATGGCATTTCTTCTATCTCACTAAATACTTCTAAAACAACTTTTCGGTATTCATCTTTAATATCATTATCTTGAACATTGCTAATGTTAAAGTTTTCTTTACATTCAGGAAAGTAAAGTTTTTCTTTGATTCCTTTACCTAACTTATCATATAAGTAATATCTTAATATTTTAGCTTGCTGCAAACATCTGCAAAAAGCAAGTTGTGATAGAATAGACAAATAGTTTTCAGAATTCTTTTTACTAAACAAGAATCTTCTTAGAATTTGATAAAAGTCATATTCATTAATTGATTTTATTTTTTTGCTATTATCGTCTATTGGATTTGGTTTATCATTATTTTGACTTTTTATAAAATAATTAATATTACCAATCTTTAAAAAAAAATCAATATTTTTAAATAAACTATCATATTTGTTTTTGTCTAAATAAGTAATTGGTAGAAATTTGCTTGAAAGTTGAAACCAACTATGTGATCTTACCTTAGCTTCAGAAAACTCTCCATTGCCATCTACTAAATTGAAAACAGAATGCATT
>Ga0265297_10006925_pt1 | contig 16053 bp, 16 predicted proteins | sample Munlanlwell13791_FD_192502 | JGI IMG/M metagenome (GOLD analysis project Ga0265297, IMG submission 192502) | Leachate microbial communities from a municipal landfill in Southern Ontario, Canada - Leachate well 137-91 | ecosystem: Engineered > Solid waste > Landfill > Unclassified | place... | reverse complement strand
TTGTCGACACTCCCGGGAGAACTAAACTATTTCCGGTGTTGTAACCGCCTATTTTATCAAACGTTCCGTCACCTGTTAAATCATAGCCTTCATTGTTATTTCCCCAGAAAGCAACATAATTATATAAATAAACCCAATCAACGCCCCAAGGATTTTGGTTAGCGGTTAACGGCTGTTTAAGGTATGGCCCGTTCCAATTTGTCAAACCAGGATTGTATGAAAGCTGATGATATGTTTGCGCAGCATAACCCGAACTTCCATACTCATAAGGGTAATTACTGGTATCTCCGTGATACATTTCACAGGCAACCTCTAAAGTGTCTATCAGCCCTATAGTTTTAGCTACTCTTGCTTTCATTACGGCATCGCCGATTGCCGGAGCAAACGAAACTCCCAAAATACCGATTATGGCAATTACCGCCATAAGTTCAATTAACGTAAACGCACTTTTCTTCATAACTTGCCTCCTTATTATTTTTTTACTTGTTACTTAGATAATTCCACTTTAGGGGCAGGCACTTGTTTTACAGGAGCAAGCATACGTAAAACCATAGATGCAGCAAACACAATAAGCACTATGCCTGCTATGCCCGCAACCACACCTAAAACTTTATTATTTTTCCAATCTGCCATATTAACCTCCTTTTCTCCTTTCCTATTCTATTCCTACTTCATCCTCTATATTTTCCTGCGTAACCCTGACTACCTCCTCTATGGTAGTAATACCGGCAAGAAGTTTTTCTATGGCAATGTCTCTTAGAGTCTGCATGCCCTCTTTAACCGCAGCCTTGCGTATTTCGTCAGCAGAAACTTTCTCAAGGACAAGAGCCTGAAGGCCGGGGGTGTTCTTAAGCACTTCATAAATACCCACTCTGCCTTTGTAACCGGTTTTATTACACGCAGCGCACCCTTTTCCTCTGGCAAATTTTATTTGAGAGATATTTTTGTTTTCAATGCCCAGCGAATCAAGCAATTCTTTGGAAGGCTCATATTCTTCTTTACACTTAGGGCAAATTTTGCGCATCAGGCGCTGAGCAACAATGCCGATTAACGAAGATGAGACTAAAAACGGTTCAACGCCCATATTAATAAGCCGCGTAAACGCAGTTGGCGAATCGTTTGTGTGAAGCGTTGAAAAAACAAGATGCCCTGTGAGCGCTGCCTGAACTGCGATTTGCGCAGTCTCCAGGTCGCGAATTTCTCCTATCATGATTATGTTCGGGTCCTGGCGCAGAAACGAGCGCAAAGCTGAGGCAAAAGTAAGCCCGATGTCAGGACTAACCTGAACCTGGCGCATGCGCTGGAATTCATATTCAACAGGATCCTCAACAGTCATAATATTTACGTTTTCTTTATTTAATATTTGCAGCGCTGAATAAAGTGTTGTTGTTTTACCGCTGCCGGTTGGCCCGGTTACCAATATAATACCGTAAGGAGTGGTTATCATACTTTTGAAGTATTCAAATGACCTTTGCGAAAACCCAAGCGATTCAAGGCCAAGAACCAGACCGCTTTTATCAAGTATTCTTAAGACAATATTTTCTCCGTAAATTGTGGGGCACGTTGAAACACGAAACTCAATTTCCTTTGCTTCAACGCGCAAACGGATACGGCCGTCCTGCGGCAGGCGCTTTTCTGAAATATCCAGATTTGACATAATTTTTACGCGCGATATTATTGCCGATTGCAGTGCTTTAGGCAAAACATGCCGCTTATGAAGCACTCCGTCAATACGATAACGCACATTTAAAACATTCTGTTCCGGCTCAATATGAATATCCGATGCCAGCTCGTGCACAGCTTTAGATATCATCAGGCTAACAAGCTTGATAACGGCAGTTTCCTGTTCTTTTTCTCCCTTTGACAGCTTCTCGGAATCAATTCCTAGGATCATTTCTTCAACTGAACCGGATATCTGGTAATATTGTTCAATAGCCCACAGAACCTCATCCTCTGCGACTAAAAAACTTTTTATCTTTAAACCGCTTTGACGGTGCAGCTGGTCAATAGCAAGCACATCATTGGGGTTTTTCATGGCAACATACAACACATCTTCGGATTTAAATAATGGCATCACATGAAATCTGCGCGCGTCTTCTTCACGAATCAAAGCAATTATTTCAGGCGCAATAATGTAATCAGAAACATGCACAGCCTGCGTATCCATTTGTGAAGCCAACGCGCGATTAATTTGTTCCGCAGTAACAAGCCCTCTTTCAACAAGTATTTCGCCGAGCCTCTGATGAGTGACTTTTTGCTCCCGCAATGCCTCGGTTAAAGCTTCCTTGGTAATTACAGATTGCTCGCACAAAAGCTCGCCAAGCATCCGCTTGCCAGGCTTATTTTGGTCAGCGGCGTCTTTACCGTTTGTTTTATCCATATATTTAAAACCTCATTTTACTTTACCGCCAGAAACAGCGGCATTTGTTGCGGCTGGATTAGTTTTGCTTTGTTTGGCCGCCTCTTTATCAAGCAAAGTTAACATTTTCTGAATCTCCTTTTCTTTATTAGCCGTATCCAGCGCGGGAGTTAAATCTTCGGGTTTTGCTTCAGTCATTAAACTGGCCGGTTTACTTTCTTGTTTTTTTGTTTGCCGTTGTAAGGGCGCGGGTTTTAAGGCAGTGACTCTTTTTGCAGGAACAATGTTACTTTGTGAATTCTTCTGTAAACCAAGCTCATTCGTGGGAGACCAGTTAACTGCCGGCAGCTCTTCAGATGCCATTGCTTTTTGCCGCGTAATAATAGTCGGCGAAACGAAAATCAGCAATTCGGTTTTATCCCTGGTTTCTTTTTTTGTTTTAAAAAAATAACCGAAGTAAGGAATGTCCCCTATAAGCGGCACCTTGCTTTCACCCTTGGTAATCTTATCTTTTATGAGGCCGCCTAAAATAAGGGTCTGGCCATTGCCTACCACAACCTTGGTGGCCGCGGCCCGTTTATTAATAATTGGAACGGCATAATCTATGGAAGTAGTGCCTTGGGTTAATTTCAAAGTAATGTCGCCAGTTCTTTCTGTAACTTCAGGATTAAGCACCAATGTAATAGTTCCATCGCTGTTAATGGTAGGGGTCGTGAGCAAAGTTATTCCTAAATCCTCGTAATTTACTTTCCAGCTCGTAGTTACCGAGCCAGACTGGCCGGCGATATCTGTCTGGGGCTCTGCCCAAGGGTATCTTTGTATCATTTCAATTTTAGCTTCGTGGTTATTTACGGTTGTAACGCGCGGAGCGGATAGAATATCGGTATTAAGAACCGCAGCTAAAGTTTTTATTACAACGTTAATATTTTCATTAAATATGGATATGGTAAATGGCGACTCTACGGTGCCGGTAGCTTGGGTAGGCGGATAAACTGTAGATTTATAAGGTATTGATTGTTCTAATGGCGATGGGGTATTTCCCAACGTAGAAAGAGAACCAATACGAACAGGCCCTATGGGCAAACTTCCCTTTTCCATAAATGCCTTCCAGTTTACTCCTAATGAATGTTCTTTCTGCAGTTGCACTTCAACTATTTTAGCTTCAATAAGGACCTGCCTGGGAAGAAGATCAACTTTGCTCAGGTATTTGCCTATCATCTTTAAATTTGAAGGGTAATCAATAACCATTATTGAATTTGCTTCATTGTCAAAAAATATTTTTCCTTCGGGAGAAAGTAAATCGTAAATGGTGTTATTTTTTGGTTGTTCACTTGTGCCGGTTGCGCCTGCTTGTGGCGGCGGCGCACCAGCCGGAGTATTTTGGGTCGGCGTTTGAGCGGGCCCGCCGGCTCCTGCCGTGGGCGCTGATGAATTTTCTCCATATTGGCCTGAGCTGCTGCTTCCGCCTGTACTCATTGACGTACCGGTAGAAGAAGTGGAAGTAGAAGCTTCTGAAGAGCCCGCTGGCTGAATAATATCTTTTGCCTGAAGATACCTCAACACAAATGTCTTACTTATCAAACATGGGGTTACCTTAATAACGTTACCCATTTTTTTATAAGTCAAATTATTGTTTTCAACTATTCTTGCCAAAGCCTCATCAAGGGTAATATTAGAAAAACTTGCGGTAATACGCCCCTTAATTCTTCTATCCATTATAATATTAAGATTATAGTCATGGGCAAGAACGCGCAATAAGTCACCAATTTCTACATCGCGCAATTCCATAGAAAATAAGCCGCCCCCCACTTTATTTACCCTAAGGACAGTTGTCGCCGGAGAAGAAGTTTTCTTCTCAGCGCCGGCTTTTTCAGCAATTGGCTGTGGAATATTTTGCACCTTAGAAACAACTTCCGGCGGCGGCGGCATTTTCGGCTCTTGCGCATAGGCAAAAATCGAATTGCACAGGAATAAGATGCTTGTTGCCATTGAGGTTAAGCTGTAACGCATATTTTTTATTCTCCTGTATTGTTTTCTGCAACTGCTGGCAGCGCTAACGAACCCACCTCTCCTTGAATATCAACAATCACTTTTTCAGGCATAATAGAACTCACCCTTACGCCTTCTACAAGATCCCCTTCGTTGACTATTTCTCCGTTAATAATTGCAATTTTAGTTGAACCGGAAATGAATATTCCCGACACATGAAGTGTGCTGAGCTTCTCCTGAATTTTCGCTTCCATTTCTTCTGCTGATTGAGCCGTAATAGCAAAACCTTTTTTTTGCTCTTCAAGCAAAAGGAATGGATTACGTAACTGCTCCGTTGCCTTCGCTGAAGCAAAAACGTAAACGTTAGAAATGAAAACACCGCCAAAGGCTACTAAACCAAAAAATAATACCGTTGTTTTTTTCATACGTTTTGCCTTAAAATGCGCTTCAGCTTTCCTATATCTTCCTCTGTATATTCTCTCCACTTGTTAATAGGATGGCGTTTTGGTTTTGGGAATACGCCTTTTTTTTCATATCTCACAAGGGTTTGCTTGGAAATATGCAGCATAGCAGCAACCTCAACTGGCGTGAAATAAGTTTGAACTTTCATAGTTCTTCTTTTTCTGGAAAGCTTCCGATATATCAAATATTAGCTAATAATATCGGGCATAGTCAAATACTATCAGATAGTATCAGCCGTGTCAAGTGTTTTTTTGAAAAATAAGGTAAGATTGGGGGTAGGTGCTTAAAAAGGTTTGGTAAAATTTTTTGCGGTCTAATAGCAAATTACGGACAAGCTCAGCCAATATTTTTCATCCCAAAGGGGGTAGAAAATATTGGCTGCCCGGTGTGGACTCGAACCACAAAAAACAGACCCAAATTCTGCTGTGTTACCAATTACACTACCGGGCAATACATATAAAAACAAAAAAAGGCTGAGGTTAAGATTTAGAATATAATAAAACTGTTTTTACTTAGCCTTAACCTTAGCCTTGGCCTTTTTCTCTAGCTTTGCATTTCCGGGGTTTCTTCTGCAGCCTCCTCTCTTGGCCCCAATGCTTTCTCGCTTTGGTAAGCATCTAAAACTTTGCTTTGCAAATAATCCCGGAATTCCTGATTTATAGGATGAGCAAGATCTTGATGTGTTGTTTGCCTGTTAGTTGCTAAATCCTTTGGTGGAAGGGGCAATTGCACGCCGCAATGATTGCAATAGTGGCTCCCCACGTCTACTTTTTTACCGCAACGGGGACAGAATTGCTTTGCTTTTCTTGCCGGCATGGCTACGAATAAGCCGCTATTACCTTCTACAACTTTGATATTCTTTACAACAAATGAATTATCAAATGTTACTGTTGCGTATGCCTTAAGACGCTTACCTTCGTTTTCTCTTAGTGAAATTCTTACCTCTGTAATCTCCATGAGCTTACCTCCTTTAACCCAAGCTATACCCGAGCAATCGGGAACAAACAAAGCAAAAGTCACTTTTAAACAACTGCCGCAAGCCTCGCGCCTCACGAGGCGGTTAGATATAAGTTAACAGCTGCTTAATTACTAAGAAATTCCTCAAGTTAAATTTGAATACCTTGAAGCTTTCCTTAGCGAACCAAATTTGCTTTGCCCGTGGCTGTTTGTAATTTTTAGTTTAAAGAACAATTACTTATTTATGAACACCTTATAAGCAAATCCTTAGACTTACTTATCCGGCGACATCCGCCAAAGCCTGTTACGGCTATTAATGCCCTATAAAAGGGCGAAGGCGGACAAGAAATTGTTCCAAACATACTTGGGTTAAAATGTCTGAGCATGGAAAACAAGGTAATTCTTCGGCAAAATGCTTTTTACTTTTCGTTGTAAATAATCTTCGCAAAGCGTATACATGGCACTACCGCTGCCGGTTACTCTTGTAAAAATTCCATTCCCTAAAAGCCTATCCTTAGCTGCAGACAACTCCACGCAAAGACAAAGAGCATTATTTTCCAAAGCATTAAAAATGTTATTTCTTATAAGGCAATTATCGCCTTTTTTTAATGCGTAAACTAGCATCTTAACATTATTAAGAAATTTTGTCAATTTAGCTCTATAGCTGCCATAAACACTTTTGGTGGCAAGGCTAACCCCCGGCCATATAACTGTATGCTTTAAGGTTTTACCTTCTATCGGCAATACTTTTTCGCCTCTTTTGCTAATTACCGCGAATCTGCTTTGCGCCAGAAAAAAATTGACATCACTGCCGATTAAACTGCCTAATTTATATAAATTGTCCTGGCTGAGCTTAAGCTTACAAAGCTCATTTATAGCAAGAATTGTTAGCGCTGCGTTGGAAGAGCCTCCGCCGAGACCGGAACCTATTGGAATTCTTTTAAAAAGACGGATATTAAAACCGCAATTTATTTTGTATTTTTTCTTGAGCAGTTTGGCGGCCTTAACGCAAAGGTTTTCGCAGTTTTCAAGATTTTTTTTATTGCAGAAAATTTTGATACTGTTGTGCTTTGCGGGTGTAATGGTTAGTTCATCAAAAAGAGAGATTCGTTCGGCGATACTTTCTATTTTATGGAAACCGGAAGGGTATTTTCCTAGAATATTAAGGTAAAGGTTTATCTTGGCGGGGCTTAAAACCTTTATCTTACTTTCGTAAAAATTCTTCGCACTTTTTAGCGATACAATTAGCCGAGAGTCCATAGCATTCCATGAGCTCGCTTGGCGAGCCTGATTGGCCGAACCTGTCCTCAACTCCTATGCGTTCAACTAAAACAGGGTAATCGTGGGATAATGTTTCACATACAGCCGAATACAAGCCGCCTGTTACCTGATGTTCTTCACAAACAATAATTTTCCCGTATTTTTTTGCAATATCAACTATCAAAGCCCTGTCCAGCGGCTTTATGGTATGGATATTAAACACCGCCACATCTATCCCTTTATCTTTAAGTGTTTGCGCGGCAACTAAAGCCTCATTTACCATAATTCCACAGGCAATTAAAGCCATGTTTTTCCCTTCCTGCAACATATAGCCTTTTCCCAGAACAAAATCTTTTTTATTTTCAAGCGAAGGCACTTTTGACCGTCCTAATCGCACGTAAAACGGCCCGTTAGTCTCAAAAGCAGCGAGTATGGCTGAACGTGTTTCAGGCCCGTCAGAAGGAACTATTATTTTCATATTAGGTATAGCGCGCATAAAATTTATATCTTCCAGCGCCTGATGCGATGCGCCATCTTCACCCACAGTTATTCCGCTATGAGTTGCAACGATTTTAACATTCAAGTTATTATAACAAATGCTGTTTCTAACCTGATCCAGAGCCCTTGCGCTTGCAAACATGGCAAAGGTTGAAGCAAACACTATTTTTCCGCAACTGGCAATACCCGCTGAAGTTGCCATCATATTTTGCTCGGCTACGCCGAAATTAAAAAATCTGTCGGGAAATTCTTTTGCGAACAAAATTGTCCTTGTTGAGCCGGACAAGTCAGCGTCTACCACAATAACCCTTGGGTCGCGCTTTCCAAGTTCAACAAGTGTTTTTCCGTAAACGTCCCGTTGGTATAATTGTTCAATTGCCATTATTCTTCCTCTATGTTGCCTTGAGCTTTTTCTATTTCGCTAAGCTCTTTTAAAGCTATTTCTCTTTCTTTTTCTGTCGGCGCTCTTCCATGAAAATCAACCACGTGCTCCATAAAAGAAACGCCCTTGCCTTTTACCGTGTGCGCTATTATAATCGTCGGTTTTGACTTAAAAGTCTTTGCAATTCTGAAAGCTTCAAGCAATTCTTTAAGGTTATGGCCGTCGCAGGAAATAGCGTGCCAGCCAAAAGCTTCCCACTTATTCAAAACAGGTTCCAGGTTCATAATGTCATCGGTTCTTCCGTCAATCTGGAAGTGGTTATAATCAATTATGCCGCACAGATTGTCAGCCTTAAAATGCGCCGCCGCCATGGCTGCTTCCCAAATATTCCCTTCCTGAGTTTCGCCATCTCCCATAAGGCAATAAACGCGGTAATCTTTTTTGTCCACTTTTGCGGCTATGGCCATACCCAAAGCAATTGACAAACCCTGCCCCAATGAGCCGCTTGCAACTTCCACCCCCGGAACACGCCTGTCCGGATGGCCCTGGAGCATAGAATTAAGCTTACGCAATGTCCACAAAGCCTCCTTGGGAAAATAACCGCTTAAGGCAAGGGTCGCGTAAAGCGCGGGGCAGCAATGCCCTTTGGACAAATGAAACCTGTCTCTGTCCGGCCATGAAGGATTTTTAGGATCATGGCGCATAACTTCAAAATAAAGGCAGGCAATTATATCTGTTGAAGAAAGCGACCCTCCGGGATGCCCGCTCTTTGCTTTAGCAAGCATCTCAACGATAAGCTTTCTTATCTCGTTTGCCTTATTTTTTAGGTATTTTGTTTTCTGCTCCATATTTATCCACTTTGTTTTTTAATTCCAGATTATCAGGGAAGCGTTCCAAACCTTTTTTATAAAAATCAAACGCTTCTTTTTTATCGTTTAAAACCGTGTAAAGGTCACCCAGGTGTTCATAGATAACCGGGTCTTCCTGTCCTTTTATGGCTTTTTTCAGGTATTCCTGCGCTTTTTTGTAATCTTTCTTTTTATAATAAACCCATCCAAGGCTGTCAAGGTATGCGCCGTTTTCCGGCTCCGCGGTTAAAGCCTTCTTAACCATGCCTTCTGCCTCATCAAGATTTTTTCCTTCTTCTGCGTATAGATAGCCGAGCGAATTCAAAGTCGGAGCATGGGCAGGCGCAAACTGCAAAGCTTTCTTCCAGGTTTTTATCGCATCGTCTCTTCTGCTAAGCTCTTCATACAAATAACCCAGCCAAAAAAGCGCATCAACATAATCAGGCTGAGCTTTTATAATACCTTCATAAATAGTTAAAGCTTCCTGCGGCTGTTTTTTATAAAAATAAAATTGCGCAAGGTATTCGGAAATTTTTATATCTGCGGGTTTTAATTTGTGGGCTTTTTTTAAGAAATCTTCATATTCGCTTTCAAGCTCCCGGTCTTTCTGGCTGTAGGAATAGAGAAAAATCAAGCCAAGAGACGCATCAAAACTTTCCCCGTTAAGCCCTTTTGCCTCTTTAAGCTCAACTTCTGCTTTGTCAAGCGCGCCCGCGCGTATCAAAACACTTGCGATTTTAAGCCTGACATATACAGAATTCGGATCAAGTTTCTTTACCTTATCAAGTTCTTTAAGGGCTTGCTCGTAGTTACCTTCCTCGGCATAGAATAAACCTTTAAGATAATCACCGTAAAGGTCTTTGATATTTTGTCCTTCGGCGGGAAAAACATTTAAGGCGCAAATGCAGGAAATAATGAAAAGTACAAGCGGCAGCAAAAATTTTCTTTTTGCTGCCGCGTGGTTTCTAACATTAACAGCCCTTTTGCTGTCAAAAGGCTTAACAGAAGTAAGCATCCGAAAAAACATCATAGAAGTTTACTCAACCAAATATACAATTGGCTGCGCAAAATAGCAAATACTAATACAGGCACAGTCAGCCGATTATCTTGACTTATGTCTCTGCTGTTTTCTTCTTTTCTTAAACCAGTGTCTTTTTACTTTTTTCAGTTTTCTTTTCCTTCCGCAAGGCATCTTTATCCTCCATGCTACACAGATTATGTATCACGCCGCACGTATCACGCTTAAAAAGACGTGTTACCTGTTACGTGATACTTTGTGTCAATAAATAAGTTTATTTAACGGATACTCTATAATACCTTCCGCTCCGTTTTCTTTTAAAAGCGGCAAAATCTTTCTTACTTCTTTTTCCTCAATTATAACTTCAAGCGCAAACCATTCTTTTAATGTCAATGACGAAATAGTCGGTTTTTTAAGAGCCGGCAGAAGCGACAAAATTTTATCAAGATTTTCTTTTCTAACGTTCAGCTTTAAACCAACCTTATCTCTTGCCTCAAGCGCTCCCTTTAAAAGAAGCAGTATGTAGCCCATTTTTTTCTTTTTCCATTCGTCCTTATACGCTTCTTTGTTCGCAATAAATTTAGTTGTGGAAGTGCACACAGTGGCTATTTCCGTTAAACCGTTTGCGCGTAAGCTCTCGCCGGTTTCTGTAAGCTCAACTATCGCATCAACAAGGCCGGTTTTAACCTTAACTTCAGTTGCGCCCCAGCTGAATTCAACTTCAACGTTTATTTTCTGGTCTTTAAAAAACTTTTTTGTATAGTTGGCAAGCTCTGTAGCTATGCGCTTTCCTTCCAAATCCTTGAGTTTTTTTATTTTTGAATCGTCGCGGACAGCAATCACCCAGCGCACGGGATTTAGCGTCCTTTTGGCATACAAAAGCTCATCAACCCTTATTACGTCGGAATTATTTTCCAGTATCCAATCCTCGCCAGTTATGCCGCAGTCCAATACCCCGTCTTCAACGTAGCGCGCCATTTCCTGAGCACGCAGAAGCGTCGGTTTTATTTCCGCATCATCAATTGAAGGTGTATAGGAACGCGAACTTACGGAAATGTTAAATCCGCCGTTTTTAAAAATTTCCAGGGTTTTTTCCTGAAGGCTACCCTTTGGTATGCCTAGTTTTAAAATTTTCACGCGATACCTCCATATTCTTAGATTTCAAAAATTCGCAAAATCTTTGCAATTTTTAAATTATACAACCGGAAACTATGGTTGTAAAGAAAAATTAGCCGTAAAATTTAGAGTTCCCTAGGCGGGCTCTATAACCTGTAACCTTACGGCTATTTACAAATTATCATTATTCGGGCGATTTGGTTTTTACGGGGTTCTCTGTTTTAAAGCCAGTTGAAAAGTTACTCATTCTTATCTGCATTTCACGGGAAAAGTTAGATATTCCGGCATTTACCCTGTTTATGTGATACTGGAATTGCTGCGCGCATTGCTCAAAATAAGCACGCTTCTGTTTTGAAACGTTAGATTTCGGAGCCTCTTCGCCAAAACTGAATAGTTTTACCATCCTTACTATGCGGTATGTAAAAATTAAAAAAATAACAATAAGCACTATTGACATTATGGCATCGCGGTTATCTGGTTTTTTGTTTGGTTTGGCACCTTGCTTGTTATCTGCTTGCATTTGTATTAGAATTTTATAGTTTCAACATCTTTTTTGCAGCCAAAAATACTTCATCGGCGGTTATCTTCCTAAGGCACTGTTTGTCTATGTTACAGCCGCTAAAGCGAAAAGATTTATAACATGGCCTGCAGGAAATATGTTCCGCAAAAACCACGCAATTATCCGTTACAGGATATGCGCCGTAAACTTTTTCATCTACCGGGCCGAATAAAACTATTGAGCTTTTCCCCAAGGCCTGCGCAACGTGAAAAGGCCCGCCATCATTTGTAATCAGAAGATTACATAAAGAAACAGCGGCGCAAAATTCTTCCAAATCAATTTTACCACACAAATCTACAGTGTTACCCTTTAATTTTTCCGAAATATAATTGCATGCGCCGGTTTCTGCTTTAGAGCCAAAAAGAATAATTTTTGCCTTTAACTCAGCCTCAAGCATCATACAAAGCTTTAAAAAGTTTTCCTGCGGCCAGCGCTTAAAATAAGCGGAATCTCCCCAGCTGTCGCCTGAACCAGGGCATACTGCAATCAATAAATCATTTTCCGTAATACCGTGTTCCTGGAAAGTTTTTTTAGCTTTTTGCAGCGATTCATTAGAAACAAACAATTCAAACTTATAATCCTTTGGCGTAATATTTAAAAATTTTAAAAGTTCAAGGTGATAGCTTGCAACATGTTTTTCGCTATAACCGTTAGCTATGTCCAGTTTGTCCGTTAACAACCTTCCTCTATTTTTGAAATTAAAACCTATGCGTTTGGGAATGCCGCTCATTTTGAGGAAAAAACCGTATTGATAATTCAATGATAGGTCAAAGACAACATCATATTTTTCTTTTTTTATTTCGCTAAAAAAAGAAATTGCTTTCTTAATAAATTCCAGCTTAGATTTCTTTAATGCATCTCTCCACTCATCTTTCTCAAAAATGAATACCTTGCTAAGCAGCGGGTAATTCTTAAGTATCGGGAAAACGCGCTTATTGCAAAGATAATGCACGCTAACAGCCGGAATGGCTTCTTTTAAATTCCGCACCAGCGGCGTGCTGAATAAAACATCCCCGATACCGAAAGGGTTAAAAATTAATATTTTTTTTATTTCCATATCAGCTCTCAGCTTTCAGACGTCAGCTGTCAGCAGCTGATAGCTGACGTCTGATGTCTGATAGCTCTCCATAAGTATAACGCAATTTGTTTTAGGAAAAAAGGGTTTTGTTTAAATTTAATTTGAAAAATATCACTTTTTGCATATTCGCAAAATTTTATTGACTATTTTGCAAAAATAAGTTACACTTTTTATACACAGATGCAAACAGATGACTAGGGATGTCACGGAGAGATATATCTGTCTGAATCCGCTGAAATCCGTTTGCATTCGTTTACACAACTATGAACATAGGCCCAGTAATTAGAAACCTACGTAAAAGCCAGGATATGACTTTAGCCGAGCTTTCGGAAAAGAGCAATGTCGCCCTGGCAACTTTAAGCCGCATTGAAACCGGAAAAATGACCGGCACGCTTGAATCGCATATGCAAATTGCAAAAGCATTTGGCCTAACACTGCCTCAATTCTACAGCGAGGTAGAGAAATTAAAATCCAGCCAAACCGAACCCGAAGAAGAACGCCGCGCAAATATGTTTGTGCACAACAAAGATGCCTCCTCTACCATTTTAACCAAAGACATTTTCAATAAAAAAATGCTGCCAGTCCTTATTGAACTAAAACGCGGCGGAAAAACACAGAAAGAAGAGCTAAAAGTAGGCACAGAAAAGTTTATTTATGTTCTTAGCGGAAGAATAGAAGTTTCAATAGATGACAATAAAGAAATCATGGAAAAAGGCACAACACTTTACTTTGACGCTTCAAAACCGCACTACATTAAAAATACGGGTAAGAATGAGGCAACCTGTATATGCATAGTAACGCCGGTAAGTTTATAGGACTTATGACGGATGCAAACGAATGGCTACGGATGTCACGGATAAGTTACTTTATCGTCAATTAACTTATAAAGTTGTTGAAAGCTTCACCATACGAAATAGGTCTATTGGTAAACTTCGGCGCAGCTAAGCTAGAATATATCCGGATAATTCGCTCAAAGTGTTTTGCATATGAATTAGGTAAAGGCAGATGATTATGGATGCAGAAATGAATTTATCCGTCTGAATCCGTAACAATCTGCCTGCATCCGCTCTAACAATATGGAGGTTAAAATGAACAACAAAAAACCATTAATACTTATTTGCGATGACGAAGAAGGCGTCCGGGAATCGTTAAATCTTATCTTAGGAGAAGAATACAACCTTGATTTTGCAAGCAATGGCAACGAGGCTTTGCAGTATCTTACAAAAGCAAACCCTGATTTAATAATTATGGATATAAAAATGCCCCAGAAAAACGGGCTTGAAACGCTAAAGGAACTGCGCCAGAAAAAACCAAATGTAAAAGTTATTATGATTACCGGATACCAGAGCGTTGAAACAGCTGCTGAAGCAAGCAAGTACGGCATCCTTGAATACATTACCAAGCCGTTTGAATCGTCTTTGGTCAAAGAAACAGTTCAGAAAGCTTTGCAGATTTAAAAGACGGATGAGAGCTGATGATCACGGATGTCACGAATAAAAACATCCGCCTAAATCCGTAACAATCCGTCTGCATCCGCTCCTAAATATGAACTACCTCCTCCTCAACTACATTATCGCCCTGTGGATTGAGCTAACAATTTATTTTATTTTAATTAAAGATACATAAATACAATGAGCATCTATTCAATACCATACATTATCGCGGCATTTCTAGGTATATCATCAAGCATATTTGTTTTCATCAAAGATAGGGCTTCTACAATTAACAAACTTTTCGCTTTGTTTGGACTTTGCAACTTTATCTGGTTATTCTCCTACGCTATTTCATACAACCTTAAAGAAATAAAAGCTGCTTCAGTCTGGTTAAAAATTGGATATACCGGAGTGATATTTCTGTCAATAACTGGGCTTCATTTTAATGCTGTTTTTTTAGGTTTTGCAAATAAGCAAAAAAAGGTAATTCTAGCTAGTTATTTATCGGGCTGTTTTTTTGTTCTATTGTTATGGAATACTAATTATTTTATAAAAGGATATTATAAATATTATTGGGGATATTATCCAAAAGCTGCTATTTTGCATCCAATCTATCTATCATTTTTCGCATGTCTTGTTGTGTGGATTTTTTTAACATCATACTTATTTATGCAAAAGGAACGAAACAATCTATCGTTAGACCAATACACAAAAATGAAATACATCCCCTTGGCCTTATTCGTTTATACATTTGCTGCTATTGATTTCATTCAAAATTATGGTATTGAGTTCTACCCTCTTGGATTCATTTTTGTGATTCTTTATATTGCTATTATGTCTTATGCCATTCTCCGTTATCGTCTAATGGATATTGATATTGTAATCAAGAAAACCTCAGTTTATTCCATACTAGTTACATTAACTACTATTGCCTACTTTGCTCTTGTATATAGTATGGAATCTATCTTCCGTGGTTTCGTTGGTTACAAATCCATTCCCTGGACATTAAGCGTTATTGCTATTTTTATTTTAATTTTCCAACCCCTGAAAAATGCTGTCCAATCCTTCATAGATAAATACTTTTTCAAAGGTTCTCAAGTAGCACTTGCGGAAGAATTACAGAAAGCACAGGAAGAACTAAAACGTGCCGAGCGCCTCAAGGCAGTCGGCACGTTAGCGGCCGGTATGGCGCACGAGATAAAGAATCCCTTAACCGGTATTAAAACCTTTACCGAATACCTGCCTGAAAAATACAACGAACCAGGTTTTATTGACAAATTCCATAAAATTGTTTCTACAGAGGTTGATAAGATAAACGCAATTGTTCAGCAGCTCTTAGATTTTTCTAAACCGAAACCGTTAAAACTACAGAAAGTTAATATCCACCAAATCATTGACCAAACCCTTTCGCTGCTCAGCAACAGTTTCATAAAATATAAGATCGCTCTGGTCAGAAATTATGACAATTCACTTCCTCTTTTATCTATAGACCCCAACCAAATACAGCAGGTATTTTGCAATTTATTCCTCAACGCTATAGAAGCGATGAAAAGTGGTGGCGAATTAACTGTAACTACCGCAAACAAGATCCCTCAGCCCTTTGGACTTGGGGATGAGCAGTTGTCATCACAGGAAAAATTTCCGACTGCTCAAATAACCATTAGCGATACCGGAAAAGGTATTAGCAAAAAAGACTTGGAACATATTTTTGACCCTTTTTATACAACCAAAGAAACCGGAACTGGATTAGGGATGTCAATTATCTATGGGATAATTAAGGAGCATAAAGGAACCGTCGAAGTAAAATCAAAAGAAGATAAGGGAACGATTTTTATAATTAAACTGCCATTAAATATATGAATTTCTTACTTCTCAACTATATCATTGCCTCATGGATTGAAGTAATAGCCTCATTATTTTTCGGAATTTTTATATTAATTAAAAGCACACAAAAAAGCCATAAACTTTTCGCCCTGCACTCACTTTGTGTCTGCTGGTGGAGCTTTTGCACGGCTTGCCTAATAGCTAGCGATAAATATTCAGCTGCTTTTTTTTGGGGACGTATCGTTTATGCTGGCGGAATATTTATTTCTG
>Ga0265297_10006924_pt1 | contig 16054 bp, 37 predicted proteins | sample Munlanlwell13791_FD_192502 | JGI IMG/M metagenome (GOLD analysis project Ga0265297, IMG submission 192502) | Leachate microbial communities from a municipal landfill in Southern Ontario, Canada - Leachate well 137-91 | ecosystem: Engineered > Solid waste > Landfill > Unclassified | place... | reverse complement strand
TAGCGTAGCTATTTTTAAAAAAAATATACTTACTTTTATTTAAATTCGATAAAATTTTATTACATTAATTCAAAAAACAAAATTTAAAATAGAAAATCTCCCCCGCCCCCATAATAAAAGAAATATAACTATGTAAAACAGATAGAGAAACCAGTATAATAAAAGAGAAATAGAACAGAACACCATAGAGATAAATAACTAATAGAGCTAAAGAAACAATAGCTTAATCATAAAGAACCAGAAAGAATCAATAGCTGTCATAGAACAAATAGCTTCATAGCTGCATAGCTGAATAGCTATAACTGCCACTAGAACAAATAACTGAATAGCTGCCACATCTGCCAATTAAGGGGGGTCCGCGCCGCCACGGCTGTAATCCCCTTATACCGAGTTCCGCTCCCATCAAATACCCTCGCTCCTTTTTCAACTACATCAAATACCTCCAGCTTCTTTTTCCTTTATTATCATAAATGCTTTTTCCTTAATCATTTCAATAGCTTATTATCTTCCGCAATTAACTTAATGATTTCGATTAGTTACGAATCTCCCGCGTATATAATTAAAAGGAAAGAAACGAAAAGGGAGCAGGGGTTGACTCCGAATGACTTGGGACTATTATCGAGGGGTGACCCGCAACCACCGAATCAATCCGCGTCCCCTTTGGATTCGGATTCTTATCGTGGCGGGGTTGACTCCGGGTTAACCGGAGTTAGATTGATTGAGTCGGGCGGTTGATGCCGCCCGGAAGCCTAGCCGTTCAAGAGTCAAGATCGGGTCAAAGACCCGGGAAAGGATATTGAGATGGGATACTTCTCTCGTCATTTCTGTAAGCGCCGTCCGGCCAGGGTGGAGGGCAAAGAGGCCCCCACCCGGGTGCCGCTCCTACTGGACGAGATCATTCCCGAGCCGGTTCCCACCGAGCCGGCCTGGACCGTCACGGCTCCGAACCGGCCGGCCCTCACGGTCCGGGCCGAGTCCGAAACGGCAGCCCGCAAGGCTGCCCGGGAGGCTTGGGGCCTGGCCCGGCTCCCCAACGGGACGGGCGTCAGCCCGGCTTGACAATCCTCCGGGCCGGGGGTTGACTTAGCCCCCGGCCGTGCTTAACATAGATTGAGACAGGGACCTAGCTCGACGCTAGAACATAACCTAGTCAATGTAGACGGAGGCGCTGTATTGACTAAAAGGGGGTTATGTTCTAACATCGGGAAAGATTCCCGGAACCAAGCCAAGGGTTGACTTGGCACCGATCCATGGAGGGATCTAATGAGAGTGAATACTCGGAATTGCCTCGCTGCTCTGAAGCGGGGCAAGGCATACCGCGCCGAAAGTGGGGCCGTCCACACGGATGGCAGGGTCATCCGTTCATACGGGCAGGTGATTGCCTGCCCGGACCCGGCCGACCCTGGGACGTACCTGGTCACGGATAAGCGGTGGTCGCAGACCACCACGGTTCAGACCAATGGTGTAGCCATCGGCCTCTTGGCCGACGGGTTCAAGGTCAAGAGGGTGACCCAGGAGGAGGTCAACCGGGCGGGGGCGGGGTGAGCCTGTCCGCCCAGTATCATGCGAGGGTCGATGTTTTAACGGCCATCGCAAAAATGATCCCCGAGCCGGGCAAATGGACCGGGGATGAATTCGACGATCAACGGGTCCGGCACATGGCCGCGACCCGGGCCCGGGAGATTCTAGGAGCATTCAATTTGCTGGCGGAGAAGTGGGAAATCCCGCCGCAGGAGGTGGTGAGAATTCTGAGAATTCTGGATAACGGATAACCAACGGATCGGAGCCGAGAAGGATAAAACCTTTTCGGGCTCCGATGCAAGGATACAAGTGTGAGCTTGTGTCTTTACATCGGGGTTGTATGGAAACCAGAAAAGCCAGAGTTAAGCGGAAGCTGGGGGATCTCCTAGCTGGGAAAGAGCCGCAGGTTACCGCGGCGGATCTCCTGTCCCAAGAGATTGGGGAAGTTCCATTGCCCGAGGAGCGGGCTGTGCTAAGGCTGTCCTCATGTATCGAAGCATCTAAGGATCCGGACTATTGCGTGGTGTCTTGGGCCTCCCAGGTAGAAGCCATGCAGTATTTCAACGAGAACGGCCTCTCGGCCACCCTGACCCGGATCGTTGAATTGGGCGGCTCTCTGGATTGACAAGTGTTATTCAGGGTTAAGTTAACTCCCGAGAGGAAATCATGGACATTATGGACATTCCCATTGTGGCATTTCTGGGTTTGGTTGGCTGGCACGAATACGGCCGGAACACCTCCCACAGCTATACATATTCGCGTGGTCCCCTGGAGGAGCACGAAGTCACGGCCCCCATTCGGGTTGACCTTCGGCCGGCGCTGGACTGCTCTAACCCGGCCCTGAGGGTGTGGATTCGTCCGACGCTGAACCTGGATCTGCCGGATGATAATATCTGCGGGCTTTTCGAGGGGTGCAACGGGTCCGAGGGAACCACGGAGGGACACCCCTGGGTCGAAGGGGAGGAGATCCGATCCTTCGACTCCGTGGGGTTGAATGTGTACTTGCGGGTGCTCCAGGCCCAAGGGGCCATCGTTGAGCATCAGGGTTGACAAGGACTGAATCGGGATTAACTTAACCCCATAGAAGGGGATTAAACCCCTACACATAGACGGGAACACAAGTCCCGTCCCCTAATGAGAGGGAAAAGTCAATGATCATGGGAATCAGGAGAATCAAGGAAGCGGCTCACCGGGCCGCGCAAAAAGAGGCTCATGATTGGGCCGAGGATGCAAATTCCCCAAAGGGAATCATGCGGCAGAAAACTCTTGACTTCCTGGAAATGGCCGGGTACGGCCGGTTCCTCCTGGGTGGTGAGGACGAGGGACTGCTGGTTCCCCTGGCCAGCGGCCGGAAGGTTTCGGATGAGGGTGAGTCATGGTGCTACTGGGCCGTGTTCTCCCTGGCCGAGTACCGGGCGTGGGCTAAGGCTTTCGAGGAGGATGACTTGACCTCCTCGCGGGATGACACGGATGTGTGCCCGAATTGTGGCACACTGGGGTACACATCCTCCCGTGACCAAGGGCACCATTGCCCGAAGTGTGGGGATATCTATTGGACCCGGGAGGACCGGATCGAGGAGCTAGCTTCCCAGCTCCTAGGAGGGGCAGAGAAGTCCTATGGCGGCCCGGGAAGGGTCTTCCACGACGCTCCCTGGGCTCGGATCACCCGAACCAGGATCCTGGTCAAGCAAAGGGGAGGACTGGACGTTTAGGTCTTGACAAGCTTCGGATGCATGTGCATATTCTCTCTTGGAACCTGAATGGTTCCAAGAGAGAATATCGGGAATCGAGAAGGATCTATTATAGCCCGAGGGCTTTATGAGCACTTCCCGGAAAATAAGACGCCGGGCTGCTGCCGGTTTATAATAGACCCTTCTGGGTTTCCGTTCACATCAAAAAAGGTTATTGAGAACCATGAAGATTCAACTCTGTCACTGGGAACAGAACGGGTATAATGACTCAGACTTTTATACCGCCTGGTATGAGGAAGAGACGGATCATATCGGAGCGGATTGTGTCTGGACTACCCGCGGAGTCATGACCGGAGATCCCACGGATAAGGTGGGGGTCCGTGTGAATGCCGCCGATCCGATTCTGGTCAAAGCATACGAGGCCCTGGAGAAGTACATCCGGAAGGCCCTGCTTGACGACTACACCCGCCGGCACACGGAGCCGGATGTGGAGGATCTCCGGGTCGGAATGACCTGTGAGACAACGCGGAAGGTCAAGTGTGCAAACCGCGCCGACAAGTGCCCGAAGTGCAATGGTACTGGATTCTGGGTCAATCCCAAGAATCCCGCAGACAAGCGTGAGTGTTTCGGCTGTAAGGGCCGAGGGGCAAACAAGTCTGGTGGCTGGCTTCAAATCCCAACCGGAACCGTTATCATTGTTGACTCTTGGGATAGCTACGGCAAATTCTATTCCAATGGATACAACCGTCCCAATAGAGGAAATACCACGGTTTCCGGTAAGCTGGTCAACGGCACAGTAGTTACCGTGAAACTGGAAAACCTGAAGCAAGCTGGGGATCCTCCGATGGAGGCGGATTTCCGGGAAAAGGCTCACGCCTTAGCGTGTGCGGGGCAGTTTCAGGCAGCTACCGGGGTCAAGTGTGCATGGTTGTCCGAACACTATGCTCCCTGTCCTCAGTCATTCAAGGATCAGATTCCACTGTCAGTGTAAATAGGAAAATTAAAATGCGAAGCATTCAGGTTTACAGAAGTACGCGAATTGACCCAATTCCGAATTTCCTTCGTCCTCTTGACATAATCAAGGGGAATAAGCATGCTACTCTTGCCCGGACCGAGGGGAATGCAGGACCCGGAGTACCGGGAGGTGCGGCTCCTGGAGGTGGACGTGGAGGAGCCGGTGCCCAGTCCGGAGGCGTTGATGGGAGTGTGGTCCGTTGCGGTAGCAACGGAGGCACTTCGGCTGTGGTCTGCCTCGGGGCAGTCACAGGAGAACTTCGCTAAGGCTCATGGGTTCCCCGTGAGTCGATTTCGCAGTAAGGCTGCAATTAAGGCAAGGAAGGGTTAATTCAATGGCTGCAAAGGGTTCTGGTTCCGGGGTTGGATGTATCACTATCATCGGTTGTGATCGTGAAGAATTGAGAAGGGGGTTGACTCCGAATCAATCGGAGTTAAGATAGGGTCATGAGACAGGCGGTTCGGGTTTGGGATGAGAAGAACGGGCGGTGGCAGGAAGTTGCCCGGGTTTCTTCCGAAACCCAGGCCGAGGAGAAGGTAGCTGCGCTTTCCAAAGAGGGAAAGAAGGCTTATTTCCGAACCGTTTACTTGACTGAGGTTGACGCGGAGTAAAAGAAAGGTTAAGATACTCTCATGGCACATATCCTCGGCGTTGCGAAGGGTGAGCTTCTCCTGGAAATCTCCGGGGAGGTGGTTCCGGATTCCAAGCTGTCCGATGTTCAGTTTGGAGATTTCATCCGATGCTGCCTGGGGCTCCGGCCCCTGACCTGTGATGACGACGCCAGGGGACGGCGGGGAGCTTCGACTAAGAAGAGCCGGCGGGTAGCACTCGCGGAGGTGTCTCATGAGCCCGTGGTGAGGCCGGCGGCCCCGGAGCCCCTCCGGGTAAGGGAGGAGCCGAGAACGGTTCCTGTGAAGCGATGGGACGGCAAGAATCTAGTTGCCACGGGGGAAGAGACAGTGGTGATGGTGAAGGTGTTTGGGTGATTAATATGGCCAAGCCCTGTCCGTCCAACCAAGGGAGATTTGACGTGAGATATCGCAATATCAAGAGACTTTATGATGTGGTGGATCGGGCTCTATTCCGGGCTGATTCCAAGCTTTCGTATACGAGGACGCTGGAGGCTTTGGAAAGGCTGGCCACTGAGGTCCACGCCACGGAGACGGACTGCGATGTATGGTCAATTGGGGAGTGTGGAAATGCCACGCTGGATTCCCTGATTGTGGGGGCCTATTGGTTTCTGGGAGACTACCACGGAGGGCAGGGATCGGCGGAATACCGGGTTCTTAGTGGCCTGGGGAGCATTTATTCCCCTGGGATGACTGATGGACCTGAAGAGGATAGCGCGGAAAAGGACGTATACGAGGCTCTTGAGAGCAAGCGTGGTTGACAATGGACGGCTGGGTATACATTAACGGGTTTACGGGGAAGCGTCCTCCTGGGGCCAACGGGAGATATTCCGAGGTATCGGTGGATTATTCCCAGAGTCCGGCGCGGGATTCTTTGGGGACGGTGGCCTTCTTTGACCAAGCCCAGAAGGATCTTGACAAGTTGCTGCCTGATCATGCGGATCGGGTAGAGATATGGGATCGGGTACTTGGGTACCTGATTGCGTACAAAGAGATTTGACAAAAGATATCCCAAGGGTTATCTTTCTAAATAAGGGGCGATTCAAATGACTCAATTGGACCTGGAAGAGCAAATCAAGGTTGATGTTATCCGGAATCTAATTGTGCTTTTGATCGGGCAAAAGGCCGGATGTAGACTTTCGGATCTGGAAAGGTCGCGGGAGCTGGATCTATTCCGTGCCACTGAGGATCTTGATGTGGGGGCCATTGTAGATTCTCTTGTTCGGGCGGGGAAGGTGGTCCGCATGAGGTTTGCCCGCATGAGGTTTGGGATTCCCGTGTATGGGTGGATTGAGCTTCTGTTCCCGGAGGGAACGGTTTTCCAGAGTGATTAGTCTTGACAACAGATATCCTAAGAGTTATCTTTCTAAATAAGTTCGGCGCAAGGAAATTCTTGATATCATCCATAAGCGTGTGAATGAAGTGATGGAGGATATCACTCGGCGGCGCAAGGTGGATTTGCACTGGTATTCTTTCTCTACGGACAGGGACGTAGACAACGATGATGGTAACGGATCGGATGGGGGATATTTCGATCCGTATATGTACGCGGACTGGGTTTCCATTGTGGGGGAATGGCGGGGAGATATGGGACCCTTTCAGGAGGGGTTTCCCACGAAGTTTCTCTACTCAATGTCGGACTACGATCAGATTGTAGCCGAATATGAGGGTCGTAATCAAGTCAAGGACGAAGAGGCATTTGCCAAGGGGAAGATTCTGCGGGAATTGGCGAATCTTCCCTTGGAGACGCTGAAAGAGATTTTGTCCCAGCAAAAGAGGAATTGACAAAATGTCAAAGATATATTCAATTGACAGGGATCTGCTTGGGCCCGACCGAGCTTATGTACTTGTGCGAGGGGAGATGAGTTTTACAACCTGGCGGGATTTGACTAGGTTGTGTTATTCATCTACTCAACTCCCTGCGGACCGGGGACAGGGTGGAGCATACAATACCCTTGTTGAGAATCTTGATAAGGTGGAGAAGGTTTTGACGGGGGCTGAATTCAAGAAGGTTGACAAGGTTAATTTCAAGGATTAAGATAGTGGAATGGACGACTATCAATTAGCGGAGTTACACGGTGGCGCGACCGAATTTTGGGCCACATCATCGGGTTCAAGATTGCCGCGGGAATTGTTGTAATTTGGGCGATTATGAAATTCTGGTAAGAAGGTTCTTAAGGCCGCCAGACTAGCTCTCAGTGACTACCGATATATGGTCAAAGTTGAAGTAAAGATGGGTTGACAACATTAGGAGGGGAACTTATCATAGAGGAGAAGCAGACGGCACCGATTCCACAAAGGAATCCGACCCGGATGGAGCAGGACCGCTTCGGGGAGTTATTTCCAAAATCCACGAATACTCAGGATACAACAACCCGAATCTGGAATCCTGCGGTAGCTAGTTTTATCAACCTCCCCGGTACCGGAGCAAAAGAGGTTGCTATGTTTTCTCATTCCGGAGGTGCTCTAGGCATAATGAGAAGGTAAGGCTTACTGGGAAGGTTGTCAACTGGGTTGACATAAGGGGCGGGGATGATAATAATGGGGATATGGAAATTGAGGCTGTGGTTAAGAGGATTGATGCTATTATTGAGTGCAATTCTTTTAAGATTGCGGCATTTAACCCAGATGAAAATTCCTTCGAATTTTTGTTCGGTGGGCAAAGTACGGGAATTGGGGTAAACCGGGTAGCCGGAGGGTGGGCTCCTTATCGAATGGTTCCTCGGCCGGATGGAGACAATAACGATCAGGATATTGAGTACATTTGCCCAGCTTGCTCTTTGGAGGAGGCTTGTTGCCGGGCTTATGCTGAAATTTTGGTGGAAGAATTGCTGTACCAGCTTTCGCACAATTGAGCGATTGGTTGACATTAACCTCTAGCGTGGTTAACTTAGGTTGAGATGGCAAGGGAAGAAATTATAGAGCAATCGCCAGTCCTTAGGGTTATTACAATTGACGCTAACGACGCGGTTCAGATTATTTCCCTTTTAGCTGCGCAATTAGCGGGAGAATCCCTCCCATACCAGGCGCGTGGTACTCCTCCCAGCATCAACATTACCGAAAAGGGTAGGGTTATTTTTAGGATGGTAATTGCGTTGGAAAGAACCATTGACAACGCTAATCCTGAGGATTAGATTAGTTGTCACAAGGGAGATTAGAAATGTGCATGATGATTCTGGTTAAGCCAAAGGGCTCTGATCTTCTCGGTGACATTTTTGTGGAATGTTCTATTATTGAAGAATATCGCCAGCCTGGTTCCGATGGCCGGAATAAGAATGACTGGTTTGAGGTCAACATTGGGGAAGAATACTTTAGAGTAAAGCGAAAGGCTTTGTACTTTGATCGTGAGCCTATTGTGTGGACGCCATATGCTGAATTTCAGCGTGGTACATGGGGATTGCGATTGAAGAATAATGAATACGGCCGGATTACATGGGTTGATGATTTGCCTTTGTCTACTCGATTTACTGGGTAAAAGGTCGGTTGACAACGCTAATTCCGAGGATTAGATTAGTTGTCGAAAGAGAGAATCAAGAGTTATGGCCCATGTAAGCAAGCCCGAGTTGATTGTTGCGGACCGCCTTTTGAGCCTGCTGGAAACTGCGGAGCTTCCTCCGTGGCGCAAGCCTTGGAAGGGTGGCGGGGTACCGCGGAATGGAGTCTCTGGGAGGCCCTACACTGGGCTCAACCGATGGCTCCTCATGCTGGCACCCTACGCTGACGGGGCTTTCGTGACATTCAACCAGGCCCAGTCCCTTGGGGGTTCTGTGAAGAAGGGGGAGAAGGGTTGGCCGGTGGTATTCTGGAAGTTCCCTACGGCTGATGAAATTGCCGCCGGCAAGCGCCCTTTTTGCCGATACTACACGGTATTCAATGTAGCGCAATGCGAGGGTCTTGACTTGAGCAAAATCAAGGGTTTGGAGACAATCGAGGAAACGGCCCATGAGCCGATTGCGGCTTGTGAGAGCATTTGGAACAATTACCGTGGGGGACCGGCTCTGGAGAATGAGGAGCAGCGGGCTTATTATTCTCCGAATTTCGACAAGATCAACATGCCTCGTAAGGAGACATTCGGGAAGGTGGAGGACTACTACTCGACTCTTTTCCATGAGATGACTCATTCGACGGGTCATTCTTCCCGGCTGAATCGTGAGGCAATTCAGAGTGTTAGCTACGGGAGCCACGAGTATTCTGAGGAGGAGCTGGTGGCGGAGTTTGGGGCTGCCGAGCTTTGTGGGATGGCGGGGATTGAGCCATTGACATTGGAGAATTCGGCGTCATACATTGCTAGCTGGCACAAGCGGCTGAAGGGGGAGCCGGAGGCATTGATTCTGGCCATCAAGGCCGCCAGCAAGGCAGTTAAGATGATTTTGGGTGGTGGTGAGGAAGATGCTGACGGTTGATGATCCGAGGGTGAATTTCCATCGTGATTATGCGCTTCCCCGGGAGGATAAGTTGCCCGAATTCTGCTATCGGGTTTGGATAGGGGATTTGGCTTATGAGCCTGCTGGCATTTGTGTATGGGCAAGTGGGAAGGTGGGGACTGCCTCCCAGCAGGATGAATTGCTGCAATCCGCGATGGATGAGCTAAACCGTCTAATTAAAGAGAAGCTGGAATTTCTCAAGGGGTTTGTAAATGAGTGAAATGAACTGGGCACGCGGACACAGCGGAAGATGACCCAGAGGAAGATGATACAGATGAATATTGACAAATTGGCAAATACCATCAATAGCAGTGGGGTAGAGTATGTGCTATTGATTTGGGCTGATTTTGAGTTAGCTGGGATATTCGGGCCATATGCTACGCCCAAGGAAGCGGAAGGGAAGGGGAAGGTATTTGAGGGGGCGGGGTGGGTAACGACGGTAATGAAGCTAGGGAAGCCTGAGGATATTGACCAGGGTTGACAAGGGGAAGGTAGAATTTCTTTCTAGTATTTTGACGAATGGAGGCACCTAGAGGATTGACAAGGTTATAAGTAATCATTAAGATAGGGAAGTGATGAGCAACAGTAGCATTAAGACAGAGATGAAGGGGACCACATCAAGGTGGATGCGCCGCGCTGATGCTAAGGATCTAAGTCGGGTCCAACGTCGGGTCAATGATACTGCGGCGGTCCAAGAGGGTGTAGATGAGGTCGATGAAGCCCGGGATGAATTGATTGAGGATTGGATGGATGGTTTTGAAGAATGGTTTGAAGCTATGACCAAAACGGATCTTAAGATGGGCCTGGGAGCGATTTTAGCTCTAATTAATGAAATGATGGGCCTTTCCTTTTCCCTAAAGGAAAGGACCTACGAGATTCCATGGATGGAGGGCGGAGACAGTTTTTGTATCAAAAAAACTGGATTTGAACTGCGGCGCTATTTCCCTCCACAAGACAGTGGGGTTGGAATTATTCCTTGTAAGGGGAATAAGAAGTTTGTTATTTGCGTAGAAAACGGGGAAGGGGAGATTGACTATATTTCGGAGCCTATTAAGGGGCGGACCCGAACTTGTTGCCGCGTTTTGGCGGTAATTACCGAGATTGAGCTAATGGGTTTGCCTTATCGAAAGGATTGACAAACCTTATCTGAAGGATTAGGATATAGGTATGGTTGAGATAACGGAGCAAGCCCAGGGTGATATTGACTCTATCAACGCAAATATTGGGCTAATCAATCAGATTTGGGGAGCTAATCTTAGCACCCGGGTCCGGGAGAACCTCAGAGGGTCGTGGGCAAGGACAGTCACCCTAGAAATCTTGAAAGCTGGCATAGAAACCGGATTCGGGATTCTGATTGTTCCATGGTATCGGAGTGGGAATAGCTTTATGATTTATCAATCCGATGTAGGAACAAGCAGAACATACCAAAACGCTACCAGTGTTTGCTGTCAGGCTTTTGCAGCAATTGTGGAACAGTCTCTTGGTGGTTCGCCCTCGGATCATTGGTATGATTATGAGGGTTGACAAAGCTTTCTTAACTAATTAGGATATAGATATGGCACAGAAGAACTGGCGGATTGAGGATCAGCGGCGCAGCGAGAATGCAGCGGATCTCCTGTTTCGTCATACTACTGTAGTCAGCGTAGCGGAGGTTCCGGAAGGGGAAGGAATGGAGGACAGCAATTGGGAGCGTCCTCCGCAGACGTTGTACCGGGGCTGGGACAAGGATGGGGATGAGCTTTGGGCTTTGTATATGGATCATCGGGGAGAAAAGCCGGTGATTCTGTTTTTCTGTCCGACGGCACCTGCATTCCACAAGCATGGTGTATGCCATATGTGTGTGGAGTATGTGGAAGAGCCTGGGGAGAGCCCGAGTCATTTCACGGAAATGATGAAGAATTGTCGAATTGGGGATAAGCCGGAGAATGGGGTAATTGATGGGACGGTAGAATTGCCGGTATGTGAGGCATGTGGGGAGAACCATTATTTGGGGCAGGATTTGTTTGAGTTTCTGATGAGGGGGATTTCCGAGCCATTTGATGCAAAGAAGGTCGGGAAGGCTTGACAAAGGATAATTGAAGGATTAAAGTATAGATATGACGACGGAGATAGAGATTGCGCTGCTATATGAGGATCGTACCTGGGATACTGCCACGGTGGAGATTCCCTATAATGACTCTGAGCAATCGGCAGAGGAGGCGATAAGCGCATGGTTTGAGGCAATTGGTTCTAAGAAGGCGGAATATCGGGATGTGGTACAGGTTGCGCTGTACAGTTTGAATCCTGGTAGTAGAGAATATTGATTTTTGGCGGGGTGGCGGAACTGGCAGACGCAGCGGACTCAAAATCCGCCAGGAGCAATCCTGTAAGGGTTCAAGTCCCTTCCTCGCTACTAAGAAATGGTGTAGCTACGGAATACAAATTAAATGTTTAAAGCATATCTACGGGGATGTATTGACGGATTGTGTTCGCCGCATGATTTGGGCACTGGCATGACCTTCTCTAATTGTAAAAATAATGAGAGATATGACCGTGCGGTCAACTTTGGTCAATGGGTGGGACGAATTTGGGAAGAATTAAGAAATGGCCCTAGGCCCAATTGACAAGGATTATTTGGGGGATTAGGATAACTTCATGCAGAAAATTTACATTGTTCGGGGCCGGACTGGGGCGTGTTCGGATCGGACAGATTGGGATGTAGCGGCCTACACGGATGAAGAAAAGGCCCTGAAGCATTACCGCTCCGCCAATGCAAAAGCGAAGGAACTGGGGATTTACGGAAGTAACACCATCAATCGCGCATATATTGAAAGAATGTTGGTGGCGAGGAAGCAAAAGAGTAAGATGGGTCAATTGGACCCCAAAGTTAGATGCGAGTGTACTGGGGTTGTTTATTACGTTGTAATTGTTCCCATTTTGGAGGAAGTGCCTGAGGTAGAACCACCCTCGGAAGTAGATCCTTCTCAATTGAGTTTGGAGGAAGTTGAGGATCATGCTCATTATGGGATGACTCCGGAGGCTTTTCTGAAGCATAATGGTTGACAAGGGTATGTTGTCTTGCAATTTCCATAGTTATGGAACAGTCAATTTCCCCTAGGGGGGACATTGAAACTGATGATTGTGACTGTGACTGTTGATAATTCTGAGGGGTTGACAAGGGTTATTTTAGGGATTAAGTTCTTTGGTATGACGCGAGGAGAGTTAAATCCTGGAGTTATCAAGACCTTCATCCGGGCTGGTAATGCGATAATTACGGTGGAGTCAAAATCCACGGGTAAGTGGTATACTTATAAGATTCGACGGAAGGATGGGAAGAATGGATGGTACGTTTATCTACTGACGGGACCGGATAATATTTCCAATTATAGCTATATTGGAAAGCTGCATAATAATGGGAGATTCTATCGGAAGGTAGAAGGAGCTGGGGCTAAGGGGTTTGAGTGGCTTTGGGGAGCGTCGGAGGGAAAGATAGGGGAACAGGCAGTGGTATGGCATGAGGGTAGGTGTGGGAGGTGTGGGAGGCGGTTAACGGTCCCGGAGAGCGTTTATACGGGGTACGGACCAGAGTGCATTCGGTTTATGATTTGACAAAAGGTAGTTGAGGTATTAAGATGAAGGGACTAGGGACGGCGTTATTGTCCACCGTAGATGTGTTATTGGGGGAGGACGATAAGCCGAAGGGAAACAAGCGTGGGAGCAAGAAAACTCGGAAGAGGCGAAAGCAGAGGAAGAATGGAAAATCTTAGGGAGCATTTGGAGGAGCGGCGGGCGGCGCTTGAGAAGAAGCTTAAGAATGAGCAGGAGACTCTTCGGCGGGTAAGTAGAGAGATGGACTGTACCAACGCTGCTCTAGCGGAGGTGGAGGCAATTCTAGCTTTGGATGAGGAGCCGGAGAAAGAACCGGATGGGCCGTTGTATGTGGTACAGACCAGTTTCTCGAAGTACGCGGGAAAATGGGGACCTTGGGAGGATACCGCTTTCATTTTCAAAAATTGGAACGAAGCAAAACAGAAGGCCAATGAAATCACCACAACAATGTTGAAGGCACGGGCGAGATTGAGGACTACGGAATAAGGGAGAAAACCATGCAACTAAAAGAATTGGGTCTAACGACTGCGAATGCAGCGGCACAGAGTGCCGCAGGGCTAAATATCAAGCAGGCTGTAAGTCCTGTTCTTTATTTCATTGAAGAGGCAGCCAGCAAGGGACAGTTTTCAGTTGAAGTAGAAGCTGATTTGATGGAAAAGAAGGCCATTATTGGGCCTGGGAATACGATTTCCGTAATTGAGCTTCTGCGGTCGCTTTCTTATGTGGTCGGAGAAAAGAAGGAGAATAAGTACATCATTACGTGGGGTTTGTGAAAACGGGCCCCTGTATTGACAAGGAACAAATAAAGGCTTAATATAGAGATATGACAGAGCTTGATGATTTGGTACCTCAGATGAAGGTGCTTATAAATGGAAGGCCAGAAGGGTTGGCTGCCCCTACCTTCGTTAAGATGTTGCTGGAAACGATTAACGGTCCAGTAATGGAAGAGACTGTAAAGACAATTAGGGGACTGACGCCTTATGCACAAGTAGTTGAGGCTTGCCGAGTATTCAACGCAATTCACAACTTCGGAGATAAGGAAGATGACATCTATGCTGTGCTAGATGATCTTACTGCATTGCAGGAAAAGGCACGGCGGGACAAGGAACTATTGGCTGCTGGGAAGCCGACATTGAAGGTATCTTTGGGGGAGCTTTTGAAGCGAAAAGCTGGTTGACAAAAAGTGCATTAAAGGTTATCTTGGTTTTACAATGGCTGATTTGGAGCTTGGGTTTTGGCTTGGGGTCTTTTTCGGGGTTGGGTTTCTAGGAATTCTCTACTGAGGTTGAGGTGGAATTATGAAACCATACGATAATGCTATTTACATTGTTAGAGGTCGGACTGGGGAGTTTGAGGATAAGGTTTATTGGGATGTAGCAGCCTACACTGATCCTGACAAGGCCCAGAAGCATTGTGATGCTGCGAATGCAAAGGCTAAGGAGCGGGGTATTTTGCGAGGAAGTATAGGTGGTTGGTGGCCAAAAGATGGCTGGCGCAATTGTGAGGAAAAGCTGGTTATCATGGCAGATATGGGCCCTATTGACCCGAACCCCAGGTATGACGATGGGGTTATTTATTCCGTCTGTACGGTACCTCTTTTGACGGAGATTCCTGGGGGTTGACAAGGCATGTTGGGATAATTACAATAGATGGACGATGAGGTACTACATTGTCCAGTATTGTCATGCGATGAGGGGGTGGACGGATTTGCCGCAGACGGCCACGAAGAAGGCTAAGGAAGCGGAGAAGGTATCGGAGGAAGTAGCAAAGGAGCGGCGGGTGGTAACGAGGGTTATTCGCAAACCTAACGGCTGGGAGCCATCGGAAGGTTGACAAGGCATATCTACATAATTAAGATAGGGCCATGAGAGTTAGAGATATTGATGGATTAAGTAACTCAGAAATTCTCCGCAAATTGCGGGAGAGTTGCGAATGGGTTGGGAGCGGAAGCTCTAGGGTTGTATATGCTCTTTCTCCGCGGCGGGTAATTAAGATAGCTGATAGCGCAGCAGGTATAGCGCAGAATAAGCGGGAAGTAAAAATTAGTGAGAGGTGGGGGTACACTGGGGTATTAGCGAGGGTGATTTGGTATAATCAGGATTACTCCTGGATTGTATCCGAACGAGCTAAGATGCTAAACTATATGAATCCGCCGGCTCTTAAATCGAAGGGAGCTACTCATTGGAAGCTCAGTGAAAAGGCGGAAATTTGGGACATTGAAATAGTAGATAATTGGGGTATAATTGGTCGGAGGCTAGTTCTTTGCGACTATGGACTAAGTCCCGCAATTCATCGAACATACTACAGATGATATTGACAACGGGTGAGTTATGACTTATTCTGACAATATGCAGCAGCTAGCAAATCGGACTAAGGAGTTTCTTTCTCATTTGGGACTAAAGTACAATCTCAATATCCAAGAAATGCAGGGGACTGATTCCACCCTGGAATTCGACGGAACCGGAGTCGGGGTTATTGTTTTGGATGATGGGTTTGCTGCATATCAGGAACGTGTGGTATACGGATGTAGGATGAGGTGGGATGGTTCTGGAGAGCAGGATGAGGGGGAGCTGGAGATTTTTGGAGGGGCATGGGGGGAGCCGGAGCCGGCGCTAATCGAGGCAATTAAGAGACTGGTGGCGGTGGAGCTGGGGAGGCTGGTAGAGGACGAGGCAGCGGTTAAGGAGCATGAGGAGCGGGAGAGTTTGTGAGAGATGTTTGTTTAAGTAAGGGGATTGACAAGGTTCGGGGAAGGACTTAAGCTAAGATTCGAGAGAGAGAAAATCCGAAGGAAGGAAGGGTAAGATGATGTAGTTAATCTAATAATGGAATTTGGGTTTTCTATTTGTGGATAGGTTTTGCTTGTGTGTTTTGGAACTAACTGAGGGACTGTGATGCTGTAACTTAGTGACCCTGGTAAAAACTTAAATACTGAGGTTGGGGAAAGCCTGTAAAAGAAATCCTCGGTACGGCCCCTATCGTTCAATGGTAGGATAACCCTAGTAGGTCTTTCAGGATCGAATGTAGGGGAGAGTGTGGGTTCAATTCCCACTAGGGGCCCAAGGTGCCTGTAGCTTAATTGGTGAAGCGTACTCCAGTAGGATTGGGACCTACACCGGAGTAAGGTAGTGGGTTCGACTCCCACCAGGCGCCCTGCTAATTTTGTTCATACCCGAAAGGGTAGTC
>Ga0265297_10006923_pt1 | contig 16056 bp, 24 predicted proteins | sample Munlanlwell13791_FD_192502 | JGI IMG/M metagenome (GOLD analysis project Ga0265297, IMG submission 192502) | Leachate microbial communities from a municipal landfill in Southern Ontario, Canada - Leachate well 137-91 | ecosystem: Engineered > Solid waste > Landfill > Unclassified | place... | reverse complement strand
AAACCGGGGTTATTCCGGAGGGCGAGCTTGCCGCCATGCGGGAGGGCATGAGCGAGGAGCAATATGCGCAGGAGCTGGAATGCAGCTTCGATGCCGCCATTCCCGGCGCCTATTACGGCCGCCTCATGGGGGAGGCCGACCGGGACGGGCGCATTGCCGAAGTGCCGCACGACGCGGCGCGGCAGGTGCATACCGCGTGGGACATCGGCGTCGGGGATGCCACGGCCATCTGGTTTTACCAGGTTGCGCCCGGCGGCATGCTTTCCGTGATCGACTATTACGAAAACACCGGCGAGGGGCTTGGCCATTACGCAAGGGCGCTCAAGGAAAAACCTTACATTTATGGCCGCCATACGGCACCACACGACGCGGCGGTGAAGGAATGGGGTTCGGGGCGCACCCGGATCGAACAGGCGTCGCAGCTTGGCCTGCGCTTCACCCTCGCGCCGCGCGCCGGGCTTGAGGACGGCATCAACGCCGCGCGCCTGACCATCCCGCGCTGCCGGTTCGACGCGCGGAATTGCCGCTCCGGCATCGAGGCGCTGCGGCAATACCAGCAGGTGTGGGATGCGGAGCGCAAATGTTTCCGCAACGCGCCGCTGCACGACTGGACAAGCCACGCCGCCGATGCCTTCCGCTACCTCGCGCTCGGCTGGCGGGCGGAGGGCTGCTTCGGGGAACGCGGCAGCGCCCTCGTGCACACCACGCCGCCCACGCTTTCGGATTTGCTGAAAGACCATGCCGACAACCAGGGAAACGGGGAGATGCGGATATGACTGGCACAACCAGAAACGAGAAACTCATCGCGGCGTTTCAGGACATCGCGCCCGACACGCCGGGAAGCTTCAACGAGGAACTCATCGAGGCGGCGAAGGCGCTGGGAATTTCGGGAAACGCGGAGGGGGAGGCTGAAATCGGCGTCCTGCAGGCATGCCTGGGATCGACGGGGGAGAACCTTCCTGGGCTGCTGGCGCAGGTTCCGGGCGGGGAGCTTCCCACGGCGCAGCTCCGCGCCTGCGAGGATGAAACCATCAGGACAACGGAAAACGGAACAGTCAGGAGGACGGAATCATGACCACGAAAATTTCGGAAATGACCGAGGAAACCAGCATCCTCGCCAGCCACCAGTTGGAACTCAACGCGGCCGGGACCTCGAAATGCGCGCAGGTCGGCAACCTTTACAAGGACGCCAAGCTGACGACCGCGGTGCAGGAAGCGGCGGAAATCGTCGTTCCCGTTACGGCCATGGGGGCGGGCAGCGTAACTGCGCTGGCCGCATCGCAAACCCCGGCGGCGGCCGGAAACCTGACGCTGGATGGAACCGCCATTTCCGGCGGAAAATGGACAAGCGCCAGCGCGTCGGTCATCCGCAAGCCAACGATTGTCTCGGGCGGCGATGTGTCGGGGGTCAATTTCACCATCACCGGCAAAGGTTCGGACGGCGCGGCGAAGGTCGAAACAAAGGCCGGGCCCAACAATGGAACCACCACATTCGGCGGTTTCATCGAAGTGACCGGCATTTCCTGCGATACGGCTTGCGGCGCTGCCATAACCTCCGGCTTTGGCGGCCCCCTCCTTTATCTGGAGCCGGGGCTTTGCAACAACTACCGGGTGGCGGAAGGTGCGGCGGCCTGGTCCGTCTATTCCAACCCCCTGTCCAATCTTTCTTCCACCATGGTTTCGCTGGGCAACCTCCTTGTCCTCAAGGATGCAACGCCGCGCACCATCACCTTTGCCTCCGGCGTCAACATGACCGCCAAGGTTCTGGGGGCCGCGCCCGAAATGGGCAATGCCGGAAAATATGTCGGCTATTCCTTCCGGGCCTTCCGGGCGGTCAATTCCATCTTCTTCTCCAACATCGGCGCGGAGGCCTGAAAACCATGACAACGCGAAATATCGTGAACGCACAGGATGAAACCGTCGCCAGCGTTTCATCGGCGAAGGAATTGCAGGATTTTCTCATGGAGCTGGATGTGGTCGCCGCCGTGGGGGACGACTGGGTGAGCCTTTCCATGCGCGATTTGGGCGTGGAAGACCTGCGTTTTGAAGGCGAGGCATGATCCTTGTTGACAAAACGGTAGCAATGCGTCATTTTTCCCAAAATGGGAAGAATGATGCATGAAGCTTGTCGGAAAACCCATCATTGAAGAATTTCTGCTGCGTCATGCGGATGCAAGAGGGCCTCTTGCTGCATGGTGCAAGGAAGTCGAAAATTCCAGGTGGGGTTTGCCGCAGGACATCAAAGACCGCTATCAAAGCGCTTCAATCCTGTCGGACAACCGGGTCATCTTCAATATCAAGGGGAATTCCTACAGGCTGGTTGTCGTTGTCGGCTATCAAAACGGGATTGTGAGGGTTGAGTGGCTGGGGACGCATGCGGAATACGACAGGATGAGATTCTAGAAAGGAGGAGAAAATGATCAGGAACGAAAAAGAATACAATGAAAAGATGGATCTCCTTTCCGTTCTGATGGAAAAGGATCCCTCTCCGTCTTCTCCCGAAGGCAAAAAACTTGCGGCGATAGCCGATGAAATTTCTGCCTATGAACACGGGATTTCCACCCTCGGAGTTGTAGATCCGGTTGAAGCCATCCTTTTTCGAATGGAACAGGGAGGGTTTCAGCAGAAGGACCTTGTGCCTTTTCTGGGATCTCACTCCAGGGTATCGGAGATTTTGTCGGGTAAACGCAAACTTTCCAAGCAGATGATCACAAACCTGCATAGGGGGTTGGGGATACCGCTTGAATCACTGCATGGAATTGCCACTGTTCCAGAGACAGGGAAGGATGAGTATGTTCCCTGGCGGGTGTTTTCTGCAAAAGACCGCGCTTGCGACTTTCCTATAAAAATGTTCAGTTCCAAACCGGTTATCAGGAGGAAAATCCATGCAGTCCCGGAATGCCTTGCAGCTTGAGGATTATGCCGTTGAAGATATGCTCATCAGTCCGGGCAAAAAGGATAAGCCCGCGGGCAAGGCGGTGGTTGCTGTCTCTACCAGCAATTTCAAGCACAAGAAGGATGAAAGCCGGTTTTTGACAAGGATGGAAATCATTGTCTCTGCGGCAGGGGATGAACCCCCTCCGTACGAAATGAAGATTTCAGTTCTTGGCAAGTTTTCTGTTGGCAAGGGAGGGGCGCGAGGGGTTGCCATGGACAATATCGCTCCCTCTCTCCTTTACAGCGCCATGCGTGATTTTATCGCGACTGTCACGAGCCGGAGCGTTCACGGGAAATTCCTGCTCCCCATCATGAGCTTTCCGCAAGGGCAGGGTAAGAAATAATCATTTCACCATTTAAATCATCGTTCAAAAAGGCCGCCATTTTGGCGGCCTTTTCTTTTGGGGAGAAAAAATGACGGACATCATGGAAAACATGGAGACGCGGCAGGAGGCGGAGGCTTCGCTGGGAAGCGCCGCTTTCTGGCGCGCCGAGCTTGCCCTTGCGATGGATGACCGCAAGGACTGGCTCGACAAGGCGCAGAAGGTCATCGAGCGCTACCGCGACGAGCGGGACGCATCCGCTCGTGCCGAGCGGCGGCTCAATGTGCTGTGGGCCAATACCGAAACCATGAAGGCGGCGCTCTTCGCCCGCCCCGGCAAGCCCGACGTGCGTCGGCGCTGGAGCGCGAATGCCGACGACGAGATGTTCCGCGACATGGCGACGGTTCTCGAACGCGCCCTCGCCTACGGGCAGGACAGGCACGACCCGTTTGCGCCCGTGGCCTCGGCCGTTTTCGACATGCTGCTCACCGGGCGCGGCGTCGTGCGCGTGGCCTATGACGCGGTTCTGGGCGAAGGCGCGGGGCCGTCCGGCGAGCCGGTAGAGGCGGTGGTGGATCAGGACGTGCGCGAGGAATATGTGCATTACGCCGATTTCCTCCACGCCCCCGCGCGCAAATGGGAGGACGTGCGCTGGGTGGCCTTCCGCCACCTCATGACGCGCGATTCCCTCATTGCGCGGTTTGGCGATTCCGGGTTTGACATTCCGCTCACCCATTCGGTCGCGCCGGAAACACCCTCCCGCCGGGGCGAAATCCCCGACGGTTTCCGGCGGGCCGAGCTCTGGGAAATCTGGGATGCGGACAGCCGCCAGCGCATCTGGCTGAGCGAAGGCATGGACAGGCTTCTTGCCGCCGAGCCCGATCCGCTGGGGTTTGACGGGTTCTTTCCCTGTCCGGAGCCCCTGTTCGGGCCGGTGCGGACGAACGATACCCTCATTCCGGCGCCGGAGTTCTGCATCTACCAGGACCAGGCGGACGAGCTTGACCGCCTGACCCTGCGCATCAACCGGCTCATCGAGGCGCTCAGGCGGCGCGGCGTCTATGACGCGCAGTTCAAGGGCGAACTGGCGGCGCTGGCGCTCGCCGAGGACAACCGCTTCATCCCGGTTGATGCCTATGCGGCGCTGAAGGATGCGGGCGGCCTTTCCGGCGTGTTCGCCTCCGAGGACATCGCGCCGATCGCGCAGGTGATCGCCTCGCTCTACCAGCAGCGGCAAAGCCTGATCCAGCAGATCTACGAGATCACCGGCATTTCCGACATCGTGCGCGGGGCGAGTGATCCGCGCGAAACGGCAACCGCGCAGCGCATCAAGGGGCAGTATGGTTCGCTGCGCCTGCGCATGCGGCAGGACGGGGTGATCAGGTTCGTGCGCGACCTCGTGCGCATGAAGGCGGAAATCGTGGCCGGGCATTTCGAGCCGTCCATCCTGTCCGCCATGACGGGGCTTCCCGTGGGGGTTCCCATGATTGCGGCCCTGCGGCGCGATTCCTTGCGCAACTACCGCATCGACGTTGAAACCGACAGCACCGTGTTCGAGGACACGGAATCGGAAAAGGCGCAGCGGATGCAGTTTGTGCAGGCCATCACCTCCTTTGGCGAAAAGTGGATTACCACAGCAGTTTGCCTACAAGTCTCCCCATCTTTTTTCCCATACATTCTTCTCACCTGATTCCAGCATCTCGCCAATTCCTCATCGCGTTGTTCATCACATCTCTTCTCCCTATTCGGATCGTCACTTCCAGCACCAGCAGCAGATGGGTCGCTTCTGTCCACGGCCCCTGAACCGCGGTTTCCGTATTTATTCCACGCCCACGCACCAGCACCACCTATGGCAAGGGCACCCGCGTCATGAACGAACTGGCCGAAAACGCGCGGAAAAAGCAACTGGCAGCGCCAGGGGTTCAACTTCCGCAGCTTCCGCAGGGGGTGCCATGACAAGGCTCATCTACGACAAACAGCGGCGCGATTTTGTGCCGGTGGAGGAATACCGGAGGGAGGAGGGGGCGGCAATGCGGGTGATGCCCGACATCGCGCCGTTCATATCCCCCATTGACGGCAGCCTCATTTCAAGCCGGACGCAATTGCGCGAACACGAACGCGTCCATTCCGTCCGGCAGTGCGGCGCGGAATGGACGGGCAGGGGTTCGCCGCCGCCGTGGTTTCCGGAAAAGGCGGGGCGGGGGTGAAATCCCATTCCCCGCAAAACATTCAGCACATCAGGCAGGCCGGGATCATCCCGGCCTTTTTCATGCGAGGGAGAAAAGGCAGTGACACAGTTGGAAAACATGGTTGAGGAAGCGCCGGAAGCCGCGGACGAAACGCTCGACGACATCATTTCCGCGGCCCTTGAGGAGGAGGCGGGGCCTCCAGCCGAAAATGAAAAAGAAACAGGCATTGCGGCGCCCGGGGACTGGCCGGAGGAGGAGAAGGCGGTGTTCGCCGCCCTGCCGCCCGGGGCGCAGGAAATGGTGCTGAAGCAATACAAGAATTTCCAGGCGGGGTTCACGCGCAAAAGCCAGGATCTCAGCGACCACGCCCGCTTTTCGGAAGCGGTGCGGCGCGAGCTTGAACCCTTCCGGGATGAACTTTCCGCCTCCGGCATCGACGAAGCCGGGGCGGTGCGGGAACTGGTGCGGCTTTACGGCCTCTACCGCAAGGACCCTCATGGATATGCGCGCATGGTTGCCGGGCGGACGGGGCTTTCCACCGCAGCCCCCGGCAATCCCGCCGCATTCCTCATGGCCGCGCTGGAAAAACGCCTTGCCCCGCTGGAGCAGCAGGTTCGCACGCAGCAGGCGGAAAACCGCCGGGCGGGCGAGTCTGCCTTTGCTTCGGCGAAGGATGCGCAAGGCTCGCCGCTCCACCCCCATTTTGCCAAGGTGCAGGGCCGCATGGCCGCACTGATGCAGGCAAGGGTGGCGGGCGACATGGAAGACGCATACGCGCAGGCGGTGTGGAGCGATCCGGAATTGCGGAGCGCGCTCATCGCCTCGGAGAAGGAAAAGGTGGAACAGGCCGCGGAAGACAGGCGGCGCGAGGCGCTGGAAAAGGCGAAGAAGGCGGGAGCCCGCCCCTCTTCGCGTTCCGGCTCGGCCCCGCGCACATCGGCCGCGCGCTCCGACCTCGATTCCCTTCTCGACGAGGCCCTCACCCGCGCCGGTTTTTAAAAAATCCCTCTTTTTTTGAAAGGACATGACACATGGCAAATCCCAACGCCAATTTTACCGACGTGATCGCGACCACCTTGCAGGGCTATTCCCAACCGCTTCCTCGCTGAAAGCCCGGCGGCGCAAACCATGGTGGATGGGTGGGGCAATGATCAGCAGACTGCCTATCTGGATGACATGAGGGGATTGTATAATCAGTTGCAGGGAGTTCCCCGCTACCAGACGGATGCCAAATACCGGGAACGGGTGGACAGTCCATTGCCTTATGCAATCGGTGCGCAGATCTTCAACCAGACAGGGGATGCCAAAAGATACAAGCGTTATCTCACGGGCGAGGAAGTGGATATCAACGGCAAGAAGCTCCAGCTTGCGCCCGGCGCATTGCCAGATGCGGATGCCATTTTCTCCTATGTCGGCAATTACGATTTCATCAGGGATGGAGAAGGTGCAAAAAGCATGCGCGACCGCCACTCCGGCACGATGGATGCGCTGGCGAAGGAAGGCTGGCTGACCCCGGAGCAGGCGGAGGAGAACAAGGGTCTCATCGCAAAGCACTACCGATCACAGGCGGAGATCGATGCCGAAGGCGCTCCGTTTGCGCGCTCCCCAAAACAGGGGGCCGAGGCTCCGCCAGCTACCCGGCTTTTCGGCCAGCCTGCGGGAATGAAGCCGCTGAACTGGACGGCGAACCCGTTCGGCGGCGCCCTGCTTGGCGGAGGGAAACCGCTGGGGGCGGGAGGCTGGTCTGGCGCGGATGTGTTCGGCACGAAGGCAAACAATGCCTTCCTCGACGGGCTTATCGGCAAGTCCATGTCGAAATAGGTTCAGCTTTTTGTTGTGCATGCCGCCGCGCCTTTGGGCGCGGTTTTTGTTTAAACCCAAAATGGAGGAATGAAACATGCCCTGGAATGGAAGTGGCGTTTTTTCGCGCACCGACGGCACCCGCAACGGCGCCTCGGTGTGGACGCAGGCCAAGGCCGCGCTCGTCAGGATTGTGGCGGCCGATCACGATACGCACGATCAGGACCTTGCAACAGGCATCAACAACTGCCTGGCGCGCGACGGCCAGAACAGCCCGACCGCCCATATCGGCTGGAACGGCAAGAAGATCACCGGCCTTGCAAGCGGCTCCGCATCGGGCGATGCCGTTCATTTCGGCCAGTTCGGCGAAGGCCTTGAAGCCAGCTCCGGCGTTTTCCGCGCCAGGCTGGACGGCGACACCCTGAAGCGGTCGGTGGACGGGCTCGCCGTCAATGTGGGGGATGGCCTCGAAGAGGCTGCCTCCACCTGCCGCGTGAAGCTTGACGGCGATACGCTGTTGCGCTCGGAAGACGGCCTTGCGGTCAATGTGCCCGCGCTCGTCCTTTTCACCACCGGCGATGTCAAGGCGACGCTCAAGACGGCAGCCGATGCCGGGTGGGTGATGATGGACGACGGCGCCATCGGCGACGCCTCCTCGGGCGCATCCACGCGGGCGAACGCCGATACGGAAAGCCTGTTCACGCTGCTGTGGAATAATGTGGCTGACAGCCATTGCGCGGTTTCAGGCGGGCGGGGAGCAAGCGCCGCCGCCGATTTTGCCGCACATAAAACCATCGCCCTGCCGAAGGGGCTTGGCCGGGCGCTCGCCTTTGCGGGGGCGGGTGCCGGGCTTGCGGCGCGCGCGCTTGGCGAAACGCTGGGCGAAGAAACCCACGTCCTTTCGGCGGACGAAATGCCGGAGCATGCCCATTCGCTGCCCGGTACGTCCGCTGCGCGGTTTGACGGCGCCCTCGAAGGCTATCGCCCCAGCGGCGCCGCCACCGGCACGACGGGCAGCGCGGGTTCGGGGGCTGCGCACGCCAACATGCAGCCCACGCTGTTCCTCAACTTCATGATCAGGCTGTGAGGTGCGCCATGAATGAAATCTGGGCGACGCTTGCGGGGCTCGCGGGAACGATCCTTCTCGAAGGACTTGCGCTGGCAATGGCGTGGGGGCGCAATTCCGAGCGGCTTTCCGAGCTGGAAAAACAGGTAAACAACGACGTGCTGGGCAGGAGGGCGATTGCGGCGCACGGGCAAACCCTTTCCGCGATAGGGGCGAGGGTTGACGCCATCCATGAGCGGCTTGACCGCCTGCCCTGCGCATCCCTGCCCTCCGCCTGCCGCAAAAGCGCGGGGTGATGGACATGGCAAAGGATGATGATGCTTTCCGGCATGCCGTGGAGATGCTGCTCGAAAGGGAAGGAGGTCTCGTGGAGCATCCCGCCGACCCCGGCGGGATCACCAGGTTCGGCATCAGCCTGAGGTTCCTGAAGGGCGTGAGGCCGGACGCCACGGAAAACGACATCCGCAGGCTCGCGAGGGACGAGGCTGTGGCGCTCTACCGCCGCCATTTCTGGGACGCCTTCCGGCTGGGGGAGCTGGGGGATGAACTCGCCGCAAAAATGCTGATGGCCTGCGTCAATGTTGGGCCGTTTTCCGCCATCGTCTGCCTGCAGCGGGCCATCAGGGCCGTCACCTGCCAGCAGATGGTGAAGGAGGACGGGCGCATGGGGCCGCTCACCATCGCCTCGGCGTGGCGGGTGCCGCAGGATTTCCTGCTGGTTGCCCTGCGTGCCGAACTGGCCGGGCATTACCGGCTTCTCGTGGCGCGCGATTCCGGCCTTGCCGTGTTTCTGAACGGCTGGCTGGCGCGCGCCTATTCATGACAACAACGAAAGGAGAAGGACATGGTTTCCTACATTCAGGAACACATCGACGAACTGGTTGCCATAGCAACCGGTATCGTCACGGTTGCCAGCATGGTGGCCGCGCTGACGCCCACGCCCGCGGATGATGGCATCGTGGCCCGCATGCGCAAGCTGGTTGACCTGCTGGCGCTCAATGTCGGGCATGCGAAAAAACCGTGATGCTGCGGCTTCTTGAAAAATGCATCGATGTCCTCGCGGTGGTTCTGGCATGGTTTGCCGGCCGCCGCGAGGCCCGGCTGAAGGAGGTGGAAGATGCGCTTGAAAGGGAAGGAGATGCGGCGCGCATTCGCGACCGCCTGCGTTCTGACGCCGCTTATGCTGTGCGGATGCGCGGGCGGTTTTTCCGGCGCGGGTGATTTCTGCCGCCTTTACGAGCCGGTGTACTGGGGAGATGGCGACAGCGCGGAAACCGTTGCCTCCATTACCCGCAACAATGCCGTGTGGCTGGAGCTGTGCGGCGATTGATGCACTGGCGGAGGGTGTTGTGGCGCATCATCGTTTTTCTGGAGTGATGATGCCCGCGCCCCCCTCCGCCTCATCCGGCTTGAAGCGATGAAGAGAGGGTGCGTGGCGCAATGGGTGCGTCTGACAAGGGAACAAGCGGAAAGGGCGGCTTTACAGTCCGGCCGGGATTTCCATCTGAGGGCCCTGCGGAGCAGCGGTTTCGGTCGGATCGGCCTGCGAGGGGGAACCGGCATCCTGCGGGTTGGCATTGGTCTTCCTGGCTGCACTTCTGGATTCGCCAGGTGTGGAATAATTGATGGCGACGTAGCTGATGCCGACGGCGAGGCCTGCCAAACTGAAGGCTGCCGCGAACAACATCATCCGGATATTGATTCTGATCATGGGGTATTCTCCTTATGCTGGGCCGCGCATTTCCGGCGTTGTCGCAGCGGCTGGAGCGGGCGTTTCGCTGGCTGCGAGATAATCGCGGGCGGGGATGGAATTCGGCTTGCTGAACTGGCGGAATCCCAAGGGGCGCTTTTCATCCAGCGCCTTGATGCGCTCAGCCGTCTCCGGCAGCACGGAGGCATGTTCGGCATCTGTCGGCATGAAATCCGGGAAAAAGGTGGAAACGTAGCTGACGCCATGGGCGTTGGTGAGCTTCATGAGGTCTGTGTTGCCATCGGGAAGCAGGCTCCTCACTTCAGGGTTGGTTAGCTTGCGGCGGCGCGCTTCCATGCTGGCCTTGTAATATTCGACCGGATAATCGAGCAGCGAAAGGAGAGCCTGGGAGACCTTGTGTTCCCGCGCTTCCTGTCCCGTGTAGGGCAGGTAGAGGGTGTTGAAATCGGTCAGGATGCTTTCGGGATGGACGGATTTGTCGTTGAGCGTGCGTTTGTGCAGTTCTTCGAGATAGGTCATTTCCCTGGCTTCTTCAGATGCCAGGTTCTTTTTGTCGGCATAATTGGCGACAAAGGCTGCGGCCATGGCGGCGCCGTTCGAGCCGGCGTCGGGGTGGGCCGCCTTGCTGCGGTCATAGGCGGCAATGACCATTGGTCGCCTGGCTGCCAGTTTTGCCTTCGGCCCGGGTTCGCCGATATGGTCGAATTCATTGGCAATCTGGGCTTTGACGGCTGCCATGTGGCCATTCACGATGCGCGACATCTGGATGCGGGCAAGGGCGGTGTGCTGGAGGGTCGGCGCCAATTTTTCCTTGGCGAGCAGGGCTCTCGCCAGTTCTCCGGAAAGGGCAAGAACCTGCTCGTCCTGCGGCAGGCTTTTATTGATGTAAACGGTTTTGTTGTAGGTGACGAAGGAGAAGCTGGGTTCATCCTTCATCGTCGGCCCGTCGGCGAAGGTGATGATGAATTTGGCATCCCTGGCCTGGGCGACAAGGTTCTGGCCGGTTTCCGTGCGGGAGACGAAGTCGAGGAGGGCCTGCAGGGCAGGATCCGGCGGGGTGGGCGCCGGTGGCGCTTCTGCCGGGGGAGTTTCAACAGGCGGCGAACCAATGAGGCTGCGGAAGATGCTGGTGAGCCTGTCAAACATGGAATAGTCTCCATTGTTATCCCGAAAGGCATTCTGGAAAGAAGAGTAACCCAGATATTTTTTGTCCGCAAGCCCTTTGTCAATTGTTTTTCATCGGGAATCCGCAACGCAGGCGCGGTCGGGGCAATCGGTGTATTCCGGCTGGATGACGGTGTGGGAGAACCCGAATTCGCGGTGCAGGATTTCCTTGGCCGAAGCCAGCACCGCCTCGGTGTCGCTTCCTTCGCACAGGCGCAGGTGCAAGGTGAGGATGGGGGTTTCCGGGGTGATCGCCCATGCATGGATGTGATGGACATCGACAACGCCGGGGATGCCTTCGGCAAGGCGTTTTGTGATGGTGTCCGGAGAAAAGCCTTCCGGTGTCCCCTCCATGAGGACATGGGTGGTGCGCTTGAGGATGTCCCATGCGCTCCACGCGATGAGCCCGGCAACCAGCAGCGACAGAAGGGGGTCGATGGCCGCAAAACCGGTCATGGAAATGACGGCGGCGGCGATGATGGCGGCGATGGAGCCGAGGATGTCGCCCGCGACATGCAGGAGCGCGGCCCGGATGTTGATGGTGCTCGCCCCCGCGTGCAGGATGCGGAAGCATGCGAGGTTGACGGCAAGGCCGATGACGGCGACGCCCAGCATCATGCCCGCCCCGATGGGGACGGGATGCATGAGGCGGAGTACAGCCTCGCGGACAATCAGGGCGACGATGGCGATGAGTGAAATGCCGTTGATCCACGCGGCGAGGACTTCGAGGCGGCGATAGCCGAAGCTGCGGGCGTGGTCGGCGCTTTTCTTGCCGAAATGGGCGGCGCCCCACGCGATGCCGAGCGATGCCGCGTCGGTCAGCATGTGGCCGGAATCGGCAAGGAGGGCGAGCGATCCGCTGAGGAAGCCGGCAAAGGCCTCAACCAGCATGAATCCGGCGGTGAGGCAGAAGGCGAGGAGCAGGCGGGATTGCCCGGTGTCGGCGTGGATGTGCCCATGGCCGTGCCCGTGTCCTTTGCAGCAGCCATCCTGTTCTTCAGGCGGGGCGCAAGCCGGTTCTTCATGATGGCAATGGCCGTGGTGGTCATGCTTGCAGCAGCCCATGGGATTTTTCTCCGCTCGAGGGATTTTCCAGACTCTTATCCCTCCGGCAATGGGTTGTCGAGATGCTTTACCTTTGGAAATCTTCCTGCTACCTTGGGGCATCAACTGCAAGGGAGATGCGTGCCATGGGATTTCGCTTTGCCCCCGGAACCAGTGACGAAGCCCGCAACCGGTTGACGCGCGCGCTTGAAATCGCGGCCCGTAATCCGCAGCAGCGCAGCCTCGTCGAGGAAGTCGCTCCTGCCGTCCAGCTGAAGATGTCGGCGGATCTTCCCCCGCATGTGCGCTTCCAGCTTGATCCGGTTGACCAGACCCTTTCTGTCAACGCCAATGTCGAGCAAACCGACGAGCAGATGTCCGAGGGAATTGTTTCCCGCCTCGTTCTTGCCCGCCAGCTGGGCCTTGCGGCACAGCAAGGTGTGCCGCAGGCGGCAGCCCTTTCGGAAAAGCCGCAGGCCGCGGGCGCGCTTTCCAGGACATGGAATGCCGCTGTCCATGAGGAAGCGGTTCCGCAAGGCGCAAAACCACAGGTTTCCAAAAAACCGGCCCTCTAGGGTCAGGATTCATTAACCGAGATAGAAGATGGTGATGGCGGCGATACAGATGGCGGAGAAGAATGTGTGGGCGCAGCGGTCATAGCGCATGGCGACCCGCCGCCAGTCCTTGATGCGGGCGAACATGTTTTCGATTTTGTGGCGCTGTTTGTAGAGGGTTTTATCGTAATCAACAGGGTTTTTCCGGCTTTTGCGGGGCGGGATGCAGGGTGTGATCCCCTTGTCCAGAAGCGCAGCGCGGAACCAGTCGCTGTCATATCCCTTGTCGGCCAGCAGGTCTTTGGCTTTCGGCATGACATCGATCAACAGGGCAGCGCCCTTGTAATCGCTGACCTGTCCTTCCGTCAGCAGAAAGGCGATGGGTTTGCCATTGCCATCGCAGACGGCGTGCAGCTTGGAGTTCAGTCCTCCCTTCGTCCGACCGATACAGCGGGGAAGAGCCCCTTTTTAAGCAGGCTGGCTGCTGTGCGGTGGGCCTTGAGGTGTGTGGCATCAATCATCAGCCGGTCAGGGTTGCCTTCCCCGGCGGCCAGTTCGGCAAAGATCTGGTTGAACACCCGCAACCGGCTCCAGCGGACAAAGCGGTTGTAAAGCGTCTTGTGCGGCCCATATTCCCTGGGCGCATCTTTCCACCGCAAACCGTTCCGGATGACATAAATGATCCCGCTGATGACACGCCGGTCATTTACCCGCGGCTTCCCGTGCGCCAAGGGGAACCAGGGCTCAATCGCCTTCATCTGTGCGCGCGACAACATGAACAACTCACTCATGGCAATCTCCTTCGCCATCAGTGAATCAGAACTTCGCCCTTTTGGGAATCCTTAAAACTTTAATAGGTCCTGACCCTAGAGCATTTAACGTTTAGATTGAACAATTCCTGTTGATCTTGTGGCGAGCCAGTCCGCAAGGCACGGGCCGCAGGGCGATGCGGGCATCGTCCAAGGGCCGCAACGCGGCGGATGGCCGCTACAAGGCGACAGGGGAGTTCAAGATGAATGTTAAATGCTCTAAATGCGGCCATGAAAAAAGCCCCTCCCGCGCGGGAGGGGCTTCATGGCATGTGCGGGCTTGGATTATCTGCCGGTTTTTTTGCCCTTTGCAGGGGCGGCGGCTTTTTTCGGCTCGGCCTTGGGGGTTTCCTTGGCCAGCTTCTGCTGTTCCTTGAGATGTTCCTCGTAGATTTCCTTTTCGGCCTGGTGCCAGTGTTTCTCGTGGTGGCCATGAGGACGGCCCTCGGCTTCCCAGATGTGGTAGGCGCGGGTCTGGATGTGATAGTTGGGTCTGTTATGCATGATGTAACCTCATTACTAGGCTGGCGAAACTGCCGGATGGAAAATATATGCCCGTCTTGACTGTCGTGCAAGCATAATCGGCACGTCTGTCAGGCGAAATGGCGGCGCGCCAGTTCGCGGTATTCGTTGGCATTCCGCGCCACGACACTTTCGCCGATGGCATGCAGCAGCCAGCCCCCCTCCTTGCGCGACAGGCGGGCGATCATGTGCGTCTTCAGCTTGTCGGAAGGGTCGATCCTGTAGCGGAGGATGTCGGTATCCTCCGGGAAGGAGGCAACCCGGCAGGTGATGTTGCGGATCTCCGAAAAGGGTTGGCCCGCGCCCGAATACATGGCGAAAACGAGGTGCTCGGCTTCTGCGGGAATGAGCGCGGGATTGACGAAGATCTGTTCGTCGTCGCCCGTTCCCATGCCCAGGCGGTCATCCCCCGTGTGCTGGATGGCCTTGTCGCCGAAGGTGGCATCGTCGCCCGTTATGTTGGCGATCATGTCGCCCTGCTTGTTGAAGACGAGGCAGATGAGGTTGAGGTCGATGTTGGTTTTCTTGCCCATCAGGCTTGCGAAGAAGCCCGGGAGGGGCGCCGGATCCCATCCAAGGCCAACCACAATGTGGGTGGCTGTTTTATCGATGAGATCGTGGAGCATCTGCTGTGCTCCTTTTGGCATGGGTTGCATTTGGGAAATCCTCCTCCGTGAATGGGCATGCGTAAAAAGCATAACACTCCACGGGGTAAAACACAACTTGACCGTTCCTGAAAATGTCTTCATGTCTGGACGCATCATGGCAGAGGGCATGTTTCCATTTCCCGAATGGCCGCAGGTTGCGTTGCGGCGGAGTTCCAGAGCGCGCTCGCTGCGCCTGCGCCTCGACGCCCGGCGGGGCGGTTTCGTGCTTTCGGCCCCCGCGCGGGCGTCCCTTGCCGCGCTGCGGGAGTTCCTTGCGCAGCACCGGGGATGGATGGAAGGCCAGGCGGCAGGGCATGTCCCTGTCATTCTGCGTGGCGAAGGCGAGGTTATCCCCTTCCATGGGAGGGAATTGCAGGTCTGGCGCACGGGGCACTTGCGTGGCGTTGTGGAAATCGCGGACGGGAAACTTCTGGTTCCGGGGGAAGCCGCATCCTGCGCCCGCCGCGTTTTCGATTTTCTGCGGCAGCAGGCGCGGCGGGACATCGTTCCCCTCGTCCATGAAAAGGCGAAGGCGGCGGGCGCTTCTTTCCGGCGCATCAGCTTTCGCGACCAGCGTTCGCGCTGGGGGAGCTGCTCGGCGGATGGCGGCCTGTCCTTTTCCTTCCGGCTTGTCATGACGCCGCCGGAGGTGATGGATTATGTGGTGGCGCACGAGGTGGCGCACCTTCTCCACCATCACCACGGGCCGGATTTCTGGGAGGCCTGTGCAAGGCTTTCCATATCCCCGGACATCAGGACGTGCAGGGCCTGGCTGAAGCGCCACGGCGCGGGGGTGCAGGCCATCGGGATTGACGGGGTCGGAGCAAGGGCGTAAGACGCGCCTGTGCAAAAACAACAGAAAAAGAATGCATCGGCCGACAAACGCCCGGTTTCCGTCTGGCGTGTCCTGCGCTGGGCGCTGATCGTCGGCATCTGGGCACTTTTCCTGCTGGGCGGCCTGGTGGCGTGGTGGGCGACCGACCTGCCGGATTTCCGTCATGTGGCAAGTCCCGAGCGCCGCCCGCCGGTTTCCGTGCTGGCGGCTGACGGCAGCGTCATCCTGCGCATTGGCGGGCAGGAAGGCAAAATCGTCAATGTGCGAGAGCTTCCGCCCAACCTCATCCATGCCGTGCTTGCCATCGAGGACAGGCGTTTCTACGAGCATTTCGGCATTGATCCCCTGGGCCTTGCGCGCGCGGCGGGTGCCAATCTCATGGCGGGCGGGGTTGTCCAGGGCGGCTCCACCATTACCCAGCAGCTGGCCAAGAATCTTTTCCTTTCGCCGGAGCG
>Ga0265297_10006922_pt1 | contig 16056 bp, 16 predicted proteins | sample Munlanlwell13791_FD_192502 | JGI IMG/M metagenome (GOLD analysis project Ga0265297, IMG submission 192502) | Leachate microbial communities from a municipal landfill in Southern Ontario, Canada - Leachate well 137-91 | ecosystem: Engineered > Solid waste > Landfill > Unclassified | place... | reverse complement strand
AGCCCCATTCGTATTTATGTATTTATAACCTTATTATTAGGTGTAGTCCTGGGCAGAGTCGAACTGCCGATAAATCAATTATAGGTTGACCGCTTTAGCCAACTAAGCTACAGGACTATCTTTTATAACTAATACCATACGCATAACACCATTTTCTAATAGTGTTATCAGTAACATTAAATAATTTACCTACATATTTGAATGTATATTTTATTATTAATTCTTGTAAATCCTCTTTTGTTGGTCTCTCTGTTATTTTTCTTCTTGCTTTCCCTGAACATTCTATAGAACAATATTTATTATTTCTTGGTTTCAATTTTTTACATATAGGGCAAGGTGTTTTAATTCCTCTAGTCATAATACCATTTTCATCAATAGCAAATTGACCGTTTTCTTTTTTTATTAATGTTCTTCCATTAGAACTTGTTTGTATATATTCCACATATTTTTCATCAAATCGTTTAACATTAAGAGGAATTTCTATGTATCCACAATGAAATAACCTATGACAATTTCCACATAACATTATACATTTTCTTAATTCTTTCACCAATTTATCCCATGCTTTAACGGACAATCCACCAACTGAAAAATCTTTTTGTGTGGGGTCTAAATGGTGGAAATCATATATTTCAGGATATGATTTTATTTTACATATAGCACATTCTCCACCAAATGCTTCAACCATTCTCGCCTTTGTTCGCCTTCTCCAATTAATAACATGCTTATATTTCTTTTTATTGTCCATATATCTATTTATTGTTTTTGATAAATGATGATTTCATATTCAATCATCGATTATCATTATACGAGAATTATACAGGGCTGTTTCGGAACCAAGCGACTCCACGAAATCCCATGTGTTTAGATTCCCTATGACACACAAGACAGTCGCCCAATCCCTTGACCAACGGCTTCTACAGTTTATAACCTCCACCGTTGACCCATTCTCATAATTATTCATATTTAATAATGATTCGTTGGCGGCGAAAAGGAAACCTTTTTCGTGGGAAGGTTTTCAATTCGTCATTGCCAACGAACACCTTTGGCACCTACTCACATAAACTTATAATTTTTCATATTTTCCCATCATTCACATTTCTAATCTGTAATGTGAAAGCGTGAATGATGGGCAGTAGGCTGACCGAAGGATTTCCAATCCAATTTTTTTCAGACAGGGGAGCATAAAAGGCTCCCCATTTTTGTTGGTGCATGTCCAACTGTCAACATTGTAAGTTGACTTCACATTTTTTATATGTCCGCAAATGCGGAGTCAAAGACAGCCTTGGCCCCAATACATACATGCTGTTTGTACATATGTATCTCGGTGGCTTAATCTGAGACCGAAACTAGAAGGGGAATGTCTATGACCATCCCCCTTCAAATCTAATTATTATTGATGCCCGTGGCCCAACCGATATTCTGTCATAGCAGAATAGTGATTGGCTGTCGCCAACGGTTTCTTTGGGACGACCTTTACTTAAAACCCGTTACCATCTAATATGATGATAACGGCGAAAGGTCTAATCCTAAATTCAAAGTGATGGTGCCGCAGGGTAGAATTGCACTACCAACACCTTGCGGTGGACGGTTTTACAGACCGCTAGGCTCACTACGCTGCCCAACTACGGCATACATGCCCGATGATGGTAACGCTCCACCGTCATACGATTATCAGTCGTATGCTCTGCTATTGAGCTAATCGGGCGAAAAGTTTGGTAGCCCCACGGAGAATCGAACTCCGATTGCAAGATTGAAAATCTTGTGTCCTAACCGTTAGACGATGAAGCCATATTTTAAAAACTTTTTAAATTCCTCTTCAACAAAATCTCTGTTATATTTTCCTAAATCTTTTATAATATAAAGTTTATAACCCATTTTTTCAATTTCTTTTTGTTTTATTTTATCTCTATTTTGAACTTGTTCTACAGAATGTTTTGCCGTTATTTTTTGATAGTGCCATTTTCCATTCCATAGGATTGCTATTTTTTGGTCAGGAAGAATTACATCAGCATCCCATCCATTGAAGACTGCTTCATTCGTTTTTACATTTTGAAATTTTTCTTTACAAAGTTCGGCAAAATAAATCTCGTTTTTACTTCTACGAGTTTCGGCTTGTTTAGCAACTGAGGCTCGACCTGCTTTTTGCCCTGCTATACTTCTCACACAATGAATACAATATTTCCTATTTTCCGTTGAAGAGAAAAATTTATTTCCACAACTTTTACAAATTAATTCATATTTTCTTTTATCTTCTTCGTATTTCTTTTTTTTACAAACATCACATCTTATTATTGCACATGCTCTAACATTGACAATAATTTTTTGACCACAATCTCGACAATAAATTTCTTTTGTTTTTTTATCTTCTGACGGTTTATAATCTCTGTGTTTATTATTGTATTTTGCAGAACAACTATGACTGCAAAATAATTTTTGAAGTGTTTGTGCTAATTTACCTAAATTATGAAAAATAGGGGTTTGACATTGTAAACACTTTTTAGGATTTTTATTATAGTTTTCTATTCTTTGGTTTGCTTCTGCTTTTTCTTGTTTGGCTCTCGCTTTGCCACCTTCAGAAGTTGATTTTTGATGTTTTTCTGACCCTAAATATTGTTCCATATATCTATTTAGTGTTTTCAAAAATAGCAGAGATATTTTTCGAACTAAAAAATGGTTGCTAGAGTCGGCCCTGCCCCGACTTAGGCGAATTTATGAGATTCGTGGGATTCTACCACCCCCCTCTAGCAATAAAATTTTCTAGCGGGTCATGCTGCCGCCGCATGTTGGAGTGATTTATGAGACCACCCAAGATACTGACCTCCCACCCGCAATAATAATGCTTGATGTTTTTCCTCACGGTCGAACTCGCTGACGGGTGTTCTCGCCACGCATGTCAGCAAGAGGTACATCTCGGTAAACCTATAATGATTTAATATTGCATGCCATCATCACGGCCCACTAATATGTCCGTTGCCGAAACATAAGAATGGGGGCAACCCGTGCTTGATGGCGACTTTACTGTTTTGAAATTTGGTGAACTTTGTTTAAAAGGCACAAAGCTCATAAAGCCTATATTGCTGACCTTGGTGGTTTTTTGAGGACAGGAACTAGGAACGGACTTGGCGACAAACTCTTGCTCCGAGTACCACTCTCACGGCTCACCACTAACCTCAATTATTCGTTGGTTCCGTTGATGGCCTCCATACTATCGATGTGGGTATAAGACTTATTTCGCCCTTTGGTGGTAACATCGGCGGCACTAGATGATTTTACGGAGTATCCAACGAAATAAAAATGATGGGCGGTTTTTACAATTGATAACCTTCGGTCGCAAGCGGCCTAGGGAGGTTCACCGCCGAACCTTAAAACATAACGAAGTCTGCCCCGAAATAATTCGGGGGTTCCCGCTGATTCGCCAGGCTGGTTCAGCGGTCGAAACCTCTGTAGGTTCGCTACGCTCGGTAACGAACAGATTTTTTGTTTTCCAATCCCTCTTGCGAGGAATCAGTAAAATTGCTTGGCGGGGCCAAGGGGTAACGCTCCCCCATGTTCCACGCTGACAACGTGGCGCATCTACTTGTCTGCCATGACCCCTTATAATAAGGAAATAATAAATATATGTATGGAATTCAAAGAAATCAAACCTATGCGAGTTTTAGTCGCTTGTGAATATTCAGGAACCGTCAGAGACGCTTTCAAAGCAAAAGGACATTATGCAATGTCGGTTGATTTGTTGCCTACTGATGTTCCTGGCGAACACCACCAAGGTGATGTTTTAGAAGTGCTTGATAAAGGATGGGACTTGATGATTGCTCATCCACCCTGCACGTACTTGACGAACAGCGGCGTTCGATGGCTCAGCTCCGACCCTGCTCGTTGGGAAAAAATGGAGAAGGCCGCTGAATTTTTTAAAACTCTGATGAACGCATCGATAGAAAAAATTGCAATTGAAAACCCGATACCTCACAAATATGCAATGGCGATTATCCAAAAAAGATACGACCAAATTATTCAGCCGCATATGTTCGGACATATGGAAACAAAAGCCACTTGCTTGTGGTTGAAAAATTTAACAAAACTTCAACCAACAAAAGATGTCAAGGATGAAATGCTGAAACTCCCGAAGAAGGAATATCAGAAAGTTCATTATCTCCCACCGTCTCCCGATAGATGGAAATTAAGAAGTACCACCTACTCAGGCATTGCTGAAGCAATGGCTGAACAATGGGGATAAAATTCAACGGGTCAAACTTGATATTGACTAGGAACCTTTCATTACTAGGATATAACCGACATCTAGTAACTTCACGGAATGCATACTATTTGGTCGGGGTTAATTCTTAGTCTTATTAGTACCCTGTAGAGACTATTAGATGTTTGCACTCTACCTCATTATCGTTCCTGCCCGTGATGACTGCGTGTCCTTCCACGCCGCCGTTGAATTATGAAAAAGGAGCGGGACAATATTCCCGATGCATCTAAAATGCAACGGCGAAGAATAGTGGCCCGTTCCACTTAAAACCACAAAAAATCAAAATGTCAAAGAGCCTGACCCGTAACCTACGGAGTCAATGTTTCAAACCATTATAACACAGGTTGTAACAGTTTGTCAACACTTTTAAAAATAAAAATTAAATGGTCGGGGTGAGAGGGTTTGAACCTCCAACTCCCTGCTCCCAAAGCAGGTACGCTGCCAATTGCGCCACACCCCGAATTAATCACAACCTTATTATACCACACTACGTTACTAAATTCATGCAATTTTGTGTGTCATTTTTTCTTTCGTGCTTCTATTTATTATTTTATTGCATTATTCATGCAAAAAAGTGATTATTGCAGTTTTTATGCAATAACTCCAAATTTTTCTGCGTTTTTTATCCACCGACCATTTTCTTCTTTGTCCATTGCAATCGGAATAACTTTCAATCCATTGTCCCGAAGAACTGCAAATCGATGTCTGCCATTTCCAAAACTTGCAACGCCTCTGTCTGTTACGACCGCATTAGGCATTTCTATTTTCTCTTCGGGTTTCCTCTCATTCATCCATTCAATAAATTGTTCGTATCTGTTTCCGATTCTGTTTATTTGATTATCAGGAGCAAGGTAATAATCTTCGTCTTTAGCCCACAACTCGTTAAACTTTTTTACATCCACATTTACTACTTGGCAATATCGTTGAAGATTTTTCGGCATGACAAAATCAGCAGGAGTAGGAAGCGGAGCAGACAGTACACTTTCTACAATTACGAATTTCATATATTCAGTTTGATAAAATAATAAAGGTCGATGACTCTGCGAATCCATCCACGGAGAAATTTGATGTTGTTTCCAACGGCGGCGATTTCCGTGTATCGTTTGATGCGCTCGATAATCGCTGTCATCATGTCATATCCTTTCAGTTTGTTTGCGAAAGAAATTCCCATATTGACAGCCGTATCCATTACTACGGCATCAGTTTTTGTTGGGAGAATATCTCCACCAACTTTATCCCAATAATCTCTGCGGAATAAAACTTTGGCCCGAAGTTGTGCATCATTTTTATTCATATTCCATAGAGCAGGAAATTCTTCAGGATAATCTCTTTCGGTAATTCCCCAAACGGTTTTTCCACCTGCATCGTCAGGGTCATCACTCTTATATCCTTCGTGAATAAATACAAACTCCATAATTTTATCGAAGTTTTCTTGCATCTTTATCCCCCTTGTTTCTCGCTTTATTCCCAAAATTAGGATTATTTTCTCCCATCATTCGTTTTGAATGTTCTGGATTTTTTTTACCTTTTTGTAATTTTGACATTTTTTCTTTAAAAATATTCATTTTCTCATCTGCTGTTTCTTTTCCATATTTTTCAACCCAAATAGAATAAAACCCTTTTCCAAAATTAGGGTTATTTTGACCTGCTAATTTATGATTTCCAAAATTAGAATTGTTTTCTCCCGTTCTTAATTTCATTATTTTAGAAACAATAGGATTTTTCTTTCCGAACATGTGATGTTTTTCCCCAAATTTCCCCCACATAGGATTATTTTTACCCTTTGATAGTCCCCTCTTTATTCTATCTTTGCTCAGTCGTCTTCCTATTTCTCCTGAAGAATCTATTATGCCACCACCACCATCTGTTAAATTGTATCCATTTGGTTTTTTAGTGTTTTTCTTTTTTATCCAAAGAATCTCATATTGATTGAGTTTTTTAAAATCAAAAATATCCTTTAAAAGAATTTTACGTTCAAAATTTCTTTTGCCATATTTTTGAATAGCATTATTAATTGCTATTCCCGACCCCCAATAATTACTTTGTTGGAGTTCTTCGTTAGAATTAAATTTAGTAGAATATCCTATATAAGAATGATTATTTAATTTGTTTTTTATTTCATATATAATCATCTAAATAGTCTCCCCTTGAACATCTTTTCAATAGTTTTCAGTCTGCGATTTTTCCTGATTGGGTATTCATGTTTAATCCACTAGTTAAATTTTTTTTAATAGGTTCATTATCATATTTATATCCCTGAATTTGATTGCAATATACATCACCGTAATCATAACCGCCAAATGTGAATGGGCTAGACACAGCACAGAATACACGAGCATAAGGATTGCTTCTTTCCTTTTCGGGAGATTGATAATGTTTCAATACTTTCCACTCCCAATCTTGCAATGCTCCGTATCCATTATATACTTCATAAGGATTATCAATTTTCCTTGTCTTGCCTTTTGGATTTGCGGCTTCTTTTATTTGTTTAGATTCAAATTTTACATCTTGGTCTCTAGTCGGGTCATAATCAGGATGCTCTTTGATTTCATCACCAAAATCATCATATTTGATTTCACCTTTTGGATTTATTTTTTTCAATGCGTTCAAATATTTTCTGAACATCGACCTGCGGCGTTCCATACTTTCACGATAGGCCCAATGTTCGTCAGAAAATCCAAATCGTTTTGCCATTTTTCTAGGAATCATCCAATGTTTAAAATTATGATTGATTCCATCGATGGCAGATTGAAACTCAAATGTGGCATCTTTGATTTCCCGTGGAGACATCTTTCGAATCATTCTCACCCATTCATCTAAATCACCGTTGCTTGCCTTGATAAAGTTCATGGCTCTTTGGTCTGCGATAGATTCTTTTAGTGTAACTTCCTTCAGGAATTCTTTTTCTTCTGCGGTTGCAAATTTATCAACAGCATCACCCCAAGGATATCTGTTCTTCCACGGCATTTCTGATAATTTATCGCTGACATATCTGTTGATGTCTTGATATAAGGTTTCGGTTTCACGAACTGCTGCAACAGCATCATAAAGTTCGGGCCACTTATCAACATCAAACCACATACTGCCTCTTTTGATATCGTGATAATGTTTTTTTATAAATTGGTCTATGATTTTCTTTTGCTTTACATAAAGAGGAATGTATCCACGATGGCCTTCTCTCAAAAATTCTTTTTCATCTTCAGTTGCATATTTTTGGATATCTTTTTGTGTTAGTTTCATCTTGTGCTAACCCCCGATAGTATTTATTGAAGTATGATTTTAATGATAGAAAAAAGGGTTGAAGAATTTCTCCTTCAACCCTTTCAAAATCAATATTAATAACTCGTACAGCCTACAATTTTAAGTTCAAGTTTAGAATAGGTCTGACCTGCTGGACCGTCAAAATTAAATAATGGTCTCGGCATCAAAGGATTTGAATTCGGCGGTACTGAACCTAGCGAAATTTCTCCTTCTGCAAACACAATGTTACCTGATGAATACAGAGTCCAATGAACCTTCACATTAAAAGCCGTATCGGAACAAAGGTTGAAAATATCATAAGGTAGGTTCACAACATCACCATTATTAACATATGGGTTTAAAGTGTTGTTAGAAAAGTTGTCTGTCTGCGAACCCGAAGCATGGAAGAAAATACTTCCACACAAAGTACATGCTTGTTCCACATTGATTGTGATGGTCTGCTCTTTACAGAACAGTTCGACATCCCCTACTAAAGTGTATGCCCTGAGCGTGTAGGAGAAACTGCCGAGCGTGTTGAAAACAATCGGATACTTTCCAACATTTGCTTCAACCTCTGCATTCTCAAAGGTTACTCTTGTGGCTCCATCGACACTCCAACCGAAGTTGACAGTTTCACCAGGTTTTATGGTCTTTCTATCAGCCCAAAACTCCATCACTACATTTTCGCACTTCGGGTCAACATCACCGCAGTCTTTGGTGATAATTTTATTTCCGCAGGGCTTGGAAGTTCTATCGTTTCTATCCATCCCTGAAACCATGATGATATATTCTCCTGCTTTCAAGTAGTGGTGGCTAATTGGATAATTGCCAGGAACGTTGACTATATATTGTGTACTTGTGCCATCACCCCAATCCACAAAAATTTTATAAGGTGATAGGCCACCTGAAATACAGATAGACCCCACAAAATCTAAACACTTCGGGTCTCCGATATTACAACAATCAACCTTAAATGGGTCGTTGATTTTTTTCGGTTCTCCCTTTTTTACTTCCCAAATAACAGGAGAGAAATACATCGGTTCTGCAATGCGTCCTAATTTTTGACTGAAATTTACTTCACCCAATCCACCATAATTACTGATGCCCAATTTGAAGGTGTACCCCTTTGGGTCGTTTCCAAGCATCCCTGGAAATAAGTTGTGGATGTAATACCAATTCTCATTTTCAAACTTGGTGTAGAAAACGTTGCCGCCGATAATCCACGGCTTGCTCTTAAACAGTTGATACTGAAGCCCTGCACCGAGTTGATAATTTTCTCCCTCAATTTTAAAACCATCAAGACTTGCGATGAATTTTTTACCAAATCCAAAATCTACGTCAAAGCCGTATGAGTTCACCTGTCTTGTCCATTTCTCAGACCCGACTAAAAACACACCTTCATCGTTTTCAAAATAAGTATCTTCTAAAGGCATTACGAAAACAGGGTCGCTAACGGGCCATGTTCCAAAAATACTGACCCAAACATTTTTCCAAGGTGTGAGACTAAGACGAACTCCACCTTCTATGAAAGGCATCTTACCTGTATCAAAGGCTTTGACCGTTAGACCATTCAGGAACCCGCTTAATCTGAAATGGTTCGTCCCGATGCCCACCATCGGTTCAAATCCAAGTTGCCATTCCTCAGCAAACTTCATTTTATAAACATTGTACATTGCTCCCAATTGTCCATATAAAAACCATTTGTTGCTGAGAGTGAATCTCTTGGCGATAATCAATTCGCTGTCAAGGGCAATTCCGTCTCCATTACCTGATGCCGACAATGTGGGAATGACTTCCATCGTTCTTTCATTGGTTTGAATAGGTTTCGTTTTTTCTTCTGTTTGTGCAAATGCCCCAAAACAAAGCAGGGACATCAGCAATACAAAAAACATTTTTTTCATTGTGTAAAATCCTCCATATAAATAACTCCGTATCTTCAACTATATTTATTGTTTTTATAGAAATTTACCCTACAAATATACCTAAGCAGGAAATTGTAGGGTAAAGAAGATTACTTATTCAAAATGTCCCAAAATCTTTTGGGAAGGTGAACATTGGAAAGTTCTTTTGCCTTCAGGAACAAAGGGGCAATCTGCTTCGGGGAAAACCTTGCAAGCCCACAGCCAATTTCCGTAACAAGAAAAGTCAGTTGCGGATTGTTCTTGGCGAACTTGATGAACTTTTCAACGTGATAGGTAATCTCGTTGATGTTCAGAACATCAAGATTTCTTCCCTTGGTCGGGATGCCGTAAGACTTTCCCTGCAAGCCTGAAGCCTGACCCCACCTTGCACCGAATTTGTACATGGCGGTTTTTGCCGCTCCTTTTCCGTGCTTGCCTGAAAGGTTCGACCCGAATACGAACACTTCATTTTCGGTTAAAGACACGATTTTTTCTGAAGTGGTTCTGCTTTCCATTTAATATCTCCTATAACGAAAGGGATTAGAAGAAAAACCATATCTATCCCTATCGTTATCATATTCATTACCATATATAACTTTCAAAACAAAGGCTATAAGGGCACCAATTGCCGAAGCAATGAAGGCCCACAAAAATACAAGCCAAACTCTGAAGGTGTTGAGGTCTATACCTTCAGGAAAATTTTGGCGGTATAAATCTTTAGCCATGTTGATGATTTCGTTTCGCAATTTGTTTTTATCACCTTGCTTGCCTTCAAGCACTACACCTATATAAGTTTTAATTTTATTTTTCAAAACAGGTAGAGTAGATTTAGTATTTAAAATTGTGGATTGTAATTGACCAATTGCATTCAATACATCATTTGATAATGCCCTGATGTATTCTGAATTCTGATATTCTTCAGGGCCATCATCAGAATGACTATTGGTTTCATACTCAACACTTTTAGCGGTGTCTTTATACTTTTCCCATTGCTTCATCACGGAATACATTTTATTGTATGATAAAATATCCTCTTTGTTTATCATGTAAAGAGAGCCAACATTCCACTTGCGGGTGATTTCGAATAATTGTTCTTGATTATGCCTATCCACCCTACGGCTTCTGTCGGCGGCGTATTCACCTTCGGCATTTGTCTTGGAAGCATATAAAGGATTTCCTGCCCAAGTCAGCCTAGGAAAGTATTTCAGCATTCTCATTCCGACCTGATAAGAATATTCTCCCTGCTTTTTGTAGTAAGTGTAAGTGTGGTCAGTATGGTCGTAAACTTCTCTTGTGTGAGTTTCCGTGGTGGTATTTCCATCATCATCTGTTGACGTTGTGGTATAAGTTTCTGTCCTGTATTCATCGTCATGCTCTTCATCCCAAATACTGCTGAACTGTCTGTTGACATTGGAAAGCGTGGGGAGAAGGTCAATCCAATTTTTCAATGTTGCTAAAACTTTATCGGCGGCGATAGGAACGCTGTCAAAGAGGTCGAACTCATATTTATAGATTTTATTTTTTCGACTGTCCAATTCTCTTGCAAACGCATCGTGATTGTTGCCGAATAATTTGTAATTTAACGAAATATTCCAACATTCAAAAACCTTATTCAATACATCGTTCAATGGGGCATAATAATTGGTGATGGTGTCAACTGTTTTTCCTTTTCGTTGAGCATCGATTTCTATTTGTTCGATTTCAGAAAATCCCAAAGGAACGAGTTTGGCATGTTCACTTTCTTTTGGAATAGTAATGAATAAACTGATGATAAGTAATGGAGTGGCAAAAATCAGCATGAGTTGCCACGGCTCGTAAATTTTTACAAAAGAAACGAACCGTTTCCAAAGGCTTTGAAGGCCTTCCGTTACTTTCGGAAAAACCCAACCAATTATACTTTCTTTCATGAACACATTATATCATATATTATAATGCTTGTCAAGAGGATACATATTGTACATCGTCAAATTGTTGATTTAGATTTTGTATCCCGTTTTTGTATTGTTGTAATTGTCGGGCGATAACTTCTCTAGGAACTGCACTACGTTCTTTGTGTGCTTTCAAGTCTGCTTGCACCCGTCCGTGAAGTTTATCAATAATTTCTTCATCCGTTCCTTGCCCTGGCTCAAACACGATTGCTATTTTGTGAACATCTGCGGGGAGTTGTTTTAGAAATTGAGTACGTAAAGAACTTTTTGTATTTGTCGCATCAAGTACGGCTAAATTATATTCATCTATTTTTCCCAAAACTCTGCGTAAGACTTCTTTCCATACTAACATATCTTTGCTTTGGTCGGAAACTGAACCTGTCATTTCTCTGCGGATTTGGTCAGGCTCTATGATAACTTCAGGGTCAAATACTTTATACAGCGTAGTGGATTTCCCTGAGCCTGAAATGCCTATTGCCATATAAAACATTTTATGTATTAACTTGAACTTCATTTACTTTATTTATTTCTTTTTCTAATCGCTTCCAATTGTTTATAGCCCAACGTTTCAAAAATTCCTTGTTATTCTTCTCAGGACTTTGAACTACTAAATCAAGTAATCCCTTTAGCACTTTACCAACTATCGGCCCTTTCGGGATTCCTGCATCTTGCAGTTCTGTTCCGTTGATAGCCAAATGCTTGATATCGTAAGGTTCATTTTTTGCAAGAATGTCGTCAAGAGTTTTCACTCTATCAGTATGAATCTGCATACCATGTTCAACTTTTTCGGGCTTGTGAGCTGTGATATCTGCCAAACGCATTGCTTTCCAATCTTCAAGATTTTCGATTCCAAGATGGCGAATAAAGTGTTTCATCTTGTTACGTTTTACAGGTTCGGCTTGATGTAAGAAAATCAATTTGACAATTTTCTTGATAGCAGAATTTTCAAATTTTAAACGGCGTAGAAGTGGTTCGGCTAATTCTGCTGAAATTTTATCATGTCCGATGAAACGGTCTCGGCCCGTTTCGTCTCGGACTCTTGCTTTTTCTTTGCCGATGTCATGTAATAAAGTTGCCCATCGAACATCAAGTCTTGCAGGAGCATTATCCACTACATCAAGAGTATGTCCGAAAGCATCTTTGTGATGCCACGGGGATGCCTGTGGAGTTGTGGTGAGAATATCAACTTCAGGCAAAACAATTTTGAGCAATCCTGTATCGTGAAGAAGTTGGATGCCGACAGAAGGTTTATTGGATAACAAGATTCCATCCAATTCTTTTTTGATTCTTTCTGCTGACACATAACGCAAACGGTCAGCATTTCGACTGATGGCTTTCTTCGTATCTTCATCCATTTCAAAACCGAAGCGGGTTGCAAAACGGACGGCTCTCATCAATCGCAATGCATCTTCATGAAAGCGTTCGTCAGGTCTGCCGACTGCTTTGACTACACCCTTTTCTAAATCATCAATGCCGCCGTAAGGGTCAACGATTTCTCCTGTCAAGGGGTCAAAGGCTATGGCATTGATTGTTAAATCTCTACGGGCCAAATCCTCATTCAAATCTTTGGAGAAAGCAACTGCCGTGGGCCTACGAGCATCAGAGTAATCGGATTCTAGTCTGTATGTTGTTATTTCATAATCCACATCATCCAAGTGAACTGTAATCGTTCCAAATTTTTCACCTGTCGGAATTACCCTCATTCCTGCTTCTGTAAAAATGCGGGTAACTTCTGATGGAACAGCATCGGTTGTCAAATCAAAATCCTTTGGAGTTTTTCCTAGAAGAATATCCCTGACGGAGCCGCCTACAATGTAGGCCGAGTATCCTTCGTCATTTAAAGTTTGTGCAAGCAATAGAACCTGCGGCGGTATGTCTCCAAAATTTTTAAAAGTCATATTTATTACCTTTCTTTGTATTATCTTCTCTCCACATTGGTTGAAGATTAGTATAATGACAAGCCTTTAGAAATTCTTTTCTATTCTGAAGATTAAAAGAGTCTAAAGGTTTAATATGGTCTATATGCCAACCCCGATAACCGTAATTTTCCCAACTCATTCCTACTTGAAACTTGGATTTTAAATAGATTTTTAGTTCGGGAATAGAGCATCCTAAGTCTCTTACTGCGGAACCTGATTTATAACCTCTTTTTATTGCTTTTCGTAGTCTGTCTCTTAAAGAATGAGCAAGTTTAAAGTCAATATCTGTTTTCATTCTATCGATATAATATTTTTTTTGATAAATTTTATCTTCTTTTATATGATTTTTATGATATTCTTTTTGAATTTCTAAAAATGCTTCTCTATGCTTTTGATAATATTCCTTTTTTTGTTGTTTGAGCCTTTTACTATTTTGTTCACGATATTTTAAAATTTTTTCTTTATTATTTTCACGATATTTTTTAGCATTTATTAATATTTTATTTTTGTTAGTTTGATACCGTTGTTTGTCATATTCTTTTTTTCTTATTTTGTCCATATCTCTATTTAGTATAAAAAAATAGGGATGCCGTTGCCGACATCCCTATCCCCTTACTTTGGCTAAACGATTAATATTGTTTTAGCCAAGAAACGAACGAAGGGTTAATAACGTATTTTTCGTTGTGCAAATGGAATGCATTTTGCCCACCTGATACGTTATAGAAGGTTTCGGCCTTCTCACGAAGTCTGCGGGTTGCAGAATCTTCGCAACGGGAAATCCGAAGAATCTGATTATGGTCAAGAACATGCATCGTTCTTCCCAAAACTCTTGCCTTCGGACTCGTGGTGATTTTGTCAACCACCTTTTGCGTAATCGTTTTTCTCATTCTTACTATCCTCCAATGTCTATATTATACCACACTCTGTAACAAATTATGCGGCGGGATAAGTAAATTTTTCACCTTTGTAGTTTCTGAAGAGATAATCCTGTCCATTTTCTCCGATAAAATAATCAGGAAGAATCGGGGTCTTGCCTCTGCCGCCTGGACCATCTATGACAAAATGAGGAATCGCATAGCCTGAAATCCATCCTCTCAATTCATCAATAATCCCTAAAAGTTTTGGAAGAGGAACACGGAAATGACTACTGCCAGGAACCAAGTCGCAAGCATAACAATAATAAGGTTTTACACCTATTTTTAGCAATTTTTTGAATAAATCGCCTAGGATGGCCCTAGAATCGTTAACACCTGATAAACATACTGTTTGACTACCTAGGAGACAAAAGCCCCGTGTACGCAATCCTACGCATGCCTGAAGGGTTTCTTCTGTGATTTCCGCAGGATGTGTGAAGTGAATGGATATATAAAGGGGTGAAAATCGGGATAAGATACCCAATAGCCTATTTGTGATACGCATAGGTAAAACAACAGGCACCTTCGTCCCTATTCTTACCATTTCCACATGCGGAATTGCATAGAGATTTTCTAACAGTTCGGTAATCTTTTCATCCGAAAGTAACAATGGGTCTCCACCTGAAATCAATACGTCTCGGATTTCAGGATGATTCTTGATATACTCAAAACTTGGCCCCCAATTATGGCTGACTGCATGAGAGGAATTATCGACCAATCGGGAACGAGTACAGTAACGACAATTTGAAGCACAAATATTTGTTACCAAAAATAAAACTCGGTCGGGGTAACGATGAATAATGTGTTCTGTTTTTCTGTCTCGTTCTTCTGCTAAAGAGTCGGCGGCTTCACATGAGGATACTTCCAATTCTTGTGCTGTTGGAACAACGCATTTTCTGATTGCGGGATTGGAAAGTAATCGGGCATAATAGGGAGTTATCCGTAAAGGTAAACTTCCTGATTGCTTCTCGATGTCTGTCAGGGAAATATATTTCGACAACTCGTCAAGAGTTGTTATTGAATTTCTAATCTGCCATTCCCAATCGTTCCAATCATCATTTTTGACAAGTGGCGGTTCGCCATCAATGGCTCCGTCCTCCTCTTTTTGAATTTGCGGTAATGTTGTAAAATTGTTCATCAGTATTTTTTATTCTCCTTCGCAACCTATTTATGATTTCTGTCTTAATTGCTTCTCATATTTGGAAGCCAACTTGTGAGCTTGGTCATAGGTGAGGCCACGCTTTTGCATCGCTCCTATTTCAAAAATTTCATGTGCCAAAATATATTTACGTTCAGATACAGAAATATCATTATCAATCCAAACTTCACCTTTTGGAATGAAGTTATAAACAAGCCAATGACCACCTTCGGTGAAATCGGTGCTGTATTGATTGCGTACTGCTTCGCCGTCCACGATGAAAATTTTCAATTTAGATTTTTCCAATTTTTTCCAAAGTTTAATTCGTACATCGTCTTTGCGTTGCATGGTTTTCTTCCTTTTGGTGGATTCCTTTTCTGTTGCTGTTTCGTGCGCTGTGTCATAATCTTCACCTTGGGACATCTTATCATATTCTTCTAAAGCATGAGTAATATAAAATTTCATTTCCCCAGGCTCGGCTTCTTCATCAAGCCAAATTTCTTTTTCAGGTATCAAATCAGGATATTCAAAATGTTGGGAAAAATTCGTAAATTCTTTTTCCAAGTAAGTTCTGATAAATTCTCCATCCACAATGTAGATTTTTTTCCCGTCTATCTCTTTATAGAATTGTTTACGAAATGCTTTTTCAAAAAGATTGATTTTATCTTCTACTATTGTGAATTTCATTTTGCCATCTTTTCTATTGCATCGACTGCTCTGAGAAAAATAATGAGAGCATCAAAATCCATGATAGGAAATTT
>Ga0265297_10006921_pt1 | contig 16063 bp, 15 predicted proteins | sample Munlanlwell13791_FD_192502 | JGI IMG/M metagenome (GOLD analysis project Ga0265297, IMG submission 192502) | Leachate microbial communities from a municipal landfill in Southern Ontario, Canada - Leachate well 137-91 | ecosystem: Engineered > Solid waste > Landfill > Unclassified | place... | reverse complement strand
ATAAAACCGGGAGACAATGTGTTGACAAAGACGAATCCGGATTCGTCTGATTTGAAATCCGGAAAAGTCAGTGCGGTTTTAAAACACAGCGTGGACCACTATCTGATAATCAACGGTGAAATCAGAGTCACGCCTGTGCATGTAATGTATGTGAATAACACCTGGAAGGTGGCGGGGTCTATTCAGATAGGAGACCAACTGCTTGACCAGAGAAACTTACCGGTTAAGGTATTTTCTATAGAAAGAGTATTCGGGCAAAATATTCCGGTATACAATCTGGAGGTAGAAAAATATCATACATATTTTGCCAACGGAATATTTGTCCACAATCAAAAGGGAGATGAACTTGACACTTCGAGAAAGGATTTTCCGGATACGGCGTACTGGAATCCATCCCTGGTTACCGGGCAGGACGGGAAGGCGGAAATAACTCTCAAGCTGCCAGACAATCTAACAACATGGAGACTGGCGGCAATTGCCGATACCACTGACTCGGCGTTCGGATCATCAATCAATGAATTTAAAGTCAGCCGTGATATATTGATCCGGCCAATGTTACCAAGGTTTTTATCCGTGGGAGACCAGGCACAACTTGGGGCAATAATAGTAAATACCAGCGGTGAAGATGCGGCAGTTGATGTAAAAATATCGGGTCAGGGTGTGTCCATAAATTCTGCGGCTTTACAAAGTGCCGTGATAGCAAACGGAGACCAAGTGAAGTTTTTGTGGACTACATCCACAAACAGCACCGATTCGGCCAGGGTCAGAATTTCAGTAAACAACAAGGCGGGAACGGAACTGGATAGTCTCCAAATGGACCTGCCTGTAAAATCCTACTCCGTTCCGGAAGTGGTAGCCACCTCCGGGCAAGCAGCCGATGTTGCCCAAGAGGAGATTAACCTGCCAAAGGACGTAGACCCAACCCGCGGACAGGTTGAAATAAGCATTTCACCATCACTGGGAATCGGGAGCCTGGATGCAATAAATTACCTGTCTACTTATCTTTATAATTGCACCGAACAGACTACCAGCAAGTTCGCGTCTGCGATATACGTCAGGAGAGTTCTAAAACTTGCAAAACTTGATCAGCTGGGTTCGATCAGCGTCAAACAACTGGAGACTATGATCGATGACGGCTTGCAACGACTAAACAATACCCAACACTCAGACGGAGGATGGAACTGGTGGACTGAAGAAGAAAGCGATCCGCTCATGTCAGCATATGCTTATATGGGTCTAGTGGAAGCTAAGAAAGACGGATATTCTGCGGCTGATAAAACTGTAGACGCGGCAAAAAGATATCTAACCGATCATTTGTCCAGCAGCCGATCTGATTACCCACTTAACGACAAGGTCTATTTAATGTATGCACTAAAAGACAGCAATACCAACCTGACCGGTTATGCGGCAAACATGTATGACCGCAGGTATGAGCTAAACCTGCAATCAAGGGCGCTTCTGGCAATGATACTCAGACAGGCGGGTCTTACCAAGCAAGCAAACAGGATTTACCAGGAAGTAGTAAGTCTGGCTGAGAAGACTGCCACTTCAACCCATTTTGAGGATAAGGGTAACAGATATTATTATTATTGGCATAGCGGGGTAAACATTACCACGGCGACGGCTTTGCAAATGATGATAATGTTTAATCCGCGACATCCTTACATTCCCGAAGTTGTAAGATATCTGATGGCAGGAAGAACCGATAAGCACTGGGTATCAACGCAAGAGACAGCGACAGTTATTAAGGCCATTACTTCTCAGATCCTAACTCAGGAAAACAAGAACCTAAACGAAAATTATAAGTTGGAAGTAAACGGTAAAGAGATGAAATCGGGGAAATTTGAGGCGAAAGACTTGTTGGCCCTCCAAAATTATTTGGCTCCGGTTTCTGATCTATCACTCGGCAGCAATAACAGTTTCCGAATATCCAAAAGCGGCACCGGAAACCTGTATTACAACTTTAACTTAAGATACTTTCTGCCTTTTTCCCAGATTACTTCCCTGGACCAGGGCATAACCATAATGCGGGAGTTCATTGATAATAAAGGAAAAATATTGCCGGCTTTTAATATAAAGGAAGGAACGGATGCCTGGGTAAGGTTGACCGTAGTCACTCCGGCAACCAGGCAATATGTAACTGTGGAAGACATACTTCCGGCCGGACTTGAGTCGGTGAACGAAAGTTTGAAAAATGTGGTTAGTCTGAATAAAGAACCTATAAGTAGGAGTTCGACCGGTTATGATGACTTTGGGGGGTGGTCATACTTTGGTCATAAGGAATATCACGACGACAGGACTACATTGTTTGCCAGATACTTACCCGCCGGGGTTTACGAGATAGTTTACAAAGTGAGGGCTACCACACCCGGAAAGTATCACTACTTACCCGCCCAAGCATATGAAATGTATTTTCCCGATGTCTCCGGTCACTCGGAGGGGGGATGGTTGACGGTAGAAAAGTCGAATTAGATTATTTGGGGTTAAAGTAACTATAAACTGCCTGCGATATCCCCGAGATACGTTCGTCGGCTCCGGGAGGAGAATCACTTTTGGTAAGAATAATGAGAATATAGGTGGCTTTGGGAGAATAGACAATCCCGGCATCGTGGGTGACGTTATCCAACTCCCCCGTCTTGTGAGCAATTACTACTCCCGTCGGTAAATATTTGGGAATTTTGGTATTTAAAGTCTGACGTTTCAGAAGTGAAAGCATTCCGGCTGATGAATCAGAACTTATCAGTTGACCATAATAGATTTTTTCCAAAAAAGCGGAGACATCGTTGGCTGTAGTTATAGAACCATCACCAATGATAGTCTGTGTGAAACCATTTGACTCAATAAAATTTTTGATATCCGGCAAACTTAATTTTTCAATTAATAACAGGGCGGCATAATTATGGGAAATGGTGATCATCCTATCCAAAGCCTGCTCTACTGTCATGGAGATTGATCCGGTGGTCAATTCGGCGACATGACTCGGGATCTGAAAGGATGAATTGAGAGCCGTGATACTGCTACTTAGGACTTCGTCCTCAGACAAATCACCTGAAGAAATTTCATTGAAAGCCTGAGCCATAACCCAAAGTTTATAGAGACTGGCCGCTTCAAACTGCAGGTTGGCGTTTCTGGTATAAGTCTCTTTTGTTTTCAGATCTTTCACAACGACAGCATAGGTGCCGACTGAATCTTTAAGAACCGAATCAATTGCGTTTTGTAAACCCCGGGAAGGAACCACTTTTACTGCCGGTGAAGAAGTGGGAGTGAAAGACGAGATTTGTGTCTGGGGTTCCGGTGAAATTAAGGTTATGGCAACGGCGGGTTCTTTTTTTGCCAGTACAAACCCCAGGGTACCAGAAATGCCTGAAGAAACAATAATTGCGGCAGCGATCAGGACACCGGGGTTCATAGGCTGAATTATACAAAACATATGCTACGATGGATGTGTGAACTGTCCATTTTGTGCAAAGGAAATCGATCCAAAGGATTTTTATTGTCCGGAGTGCGGAAAAAAAGTGAGAGAGAAACCCATAGCTACCACCTTTTGGCCGGTATTTTTACTGTTCGTACTGTGTGTGTTGCTACCGCCATTTAACATCGGGATGACTCTAAAATACATCAGATCGCCTGATCTGAAGGCAAAAAAAATCGGGTGGATATCACTGGTTGTAATGGCGATAATGCTGATAGCTGTGGGAGTGTCAACTTATTATATGACCAAATATGTATCTGACCAGGTAAATACGCAGATCACTCAGGAACTGAAAAAATACCAAAACCTGGGTTACTAGCCATGAATACTCACATTTTAATAATGAAGGCCGGACCTTATTGTGGCTTTAGCCTGGATGAAATTATCAAAATAAAACAACAAGAGGAAAAGGATTGTGGAGTGTTTTTTTGGGGATACGGAGGTGTTTTTTGCCGACCCCCCGCCATTAATGCTTTCGTCTCGCACGCAAAGTCGCAGCAACGATCCCCCATGGGTATGTTTTCGACGACAAAGTCCTCATATACGACTTCTTCAGAGACCAAATTCACCCAATTTTCTACCGATAATTCTACATGGAATCCCCTTCCCAGGCAGGTGCTTTTGGTCGGTAACAAGACTATTTCTCACTTTGCGATAGTAGGGAAAAATCTTAAAAAAACAAAGAAAAATTATTTGAACCTGAGTGATTATTGTACTTTTGCAGGGATGCTTCCTGATGAAAACAGGTATTTGGATAGTTATTTTCAATATCGAGTGGATAAAGCGTGCGGGCAGTATTTGCCTAGACCAAACGTTAAGGAAAAAGTAATTGAAGTGAATTATTCATTTGAGTTGACTGATCCATATTGCGTGTATATAAAATAGGCAGAACGATATTTTCCAGATCTTTGACCGGAAAACAGGGGAAACTATGAAGATATTTTTTGTTCGATTTGAATGGAATACTGGTACAGACCTTGTATTAAATTTTCTAATTGGTAGTAGTGGTAAAGATATGCAAAGGATAATATTATAAGAATTAAGGATAAAACTAATATTTCCGTGCGCTGTATGAAAAATGATGTGAAAAAAGAAATAATTGTAAATAGGCTAACGAACATGGTAACAATGAGATGTATCAACCGTTCTGTTTGAAAATAACTGATTTTTCTGTCATGAATTGCCAAGATCTGACGCCAATCCATGTTTGGCTCCGATGTTTCGAGCAAGCGGGTCAGATATTTTTCGTAATCGCGAATATTTTTTAACATGAATTTATTATATACTGGGCAAGATGAAAGGTCTTGATTTTGAACTACCAGACCAGAATGGTAAACCTCATAAACTTTCAGAATATCTGGGAAAATGGGTTGTGGTGTATTTTTACCCCAAAGATGATACACCGGGTTGCACCAAAGAAGCGTGCGGTTTTCGGGATACTAAAATCCCCGGGGCGGTTGTCCTGGGAATTTCCAAAGACTCAATTGATTCTCATAAGAAGTTTGCCGAAAAATATAAACTGGACTTTCCTATCCTTTCCGATCCCACTCTTCAGATAATTAAAGCGTATGAATCTTATGGTAAAAAAAAGTTTATGGGGAAGGAGTTTGAAGGAGTGCTCCGAACAACATACCTAATTGACCCGAAAGGCAAGATTGCGAAAAAGTATGAGAAAGTAAACCCTCTGGTACATGCTGAGGAAATAATCAGGGATTTAAAAAGTCTCCGCTAGGCTATTCGTGGCTGCAAGATACTGTTTATATAGTAGAATACTGAAAAAGAGCTTAAGAATTTCTTTCAGGTTATCTTAAGCATTGGTAAATATACTTACAAACATGAGCATAAAAGTAATTAAAAAGGTGTTTTTAAAGAGGAAATTTTTAATATTGGCAGTTTTCCTGGTGATATCCGGAGGAGTTGGATGGAAAATTACTACGACGGGTAAATCGGCAATAAAGTATGAAACGACAGTGGCGGCTAAAGGTACTTTAGTGACAGTCATTTCCGGCACCGGAACCATTTCATCTGGTAACAATACCAGTGTTACAACTAAGGTGTCCGGAGTGGTACAAAACGTTTATGTGACAAACGGAGATAAAGTAGTTAAGGGTCAAAAAATTGCGGATGTGACTTTGGATGACTACGCATCTGAAAGACAAACCGCGGCCTGGGTTGATTACCTGGAAGCAACGGAAGCGGTTAACGATGCTGTGGCAGCCAAGGTAACGACAGATATCAATATGTGGAACGCCAGACAAGCGGTACTGGACGCCCAGGAAGCATATGACGATAAAAATGAAGATAATACAAATCCAAAAACCCATGAGGCTTACACAGACGGTGAAAAAATAATCATCGATAAGACAATGGACCAGACCAGAAAACTATTTACGGCGACGGAAAGTAAATATTTACATTCGGATGCAAACATTGCCAATGCCAGAGCAAAAGTAGCTGCAGCACTACGAGACTATCAGGAAAATTCATCGACAATCGTTGCACCGGCTACAGGGACTATCAGCGACCTGATGCTGGCTCCCGGAATTGTAGTCAATTCAAATTCTTCTACCAGTTCTACCACAGGATCTACGATTGTTTCGTCTCAAACAATCGGAAAAATAAGTAATTCTACCAGTCAACTTATTGCTTCAGTCAGCCTTTCCGAAGTTGATATCATTAATGTCAAGGCTAATCAAAAAGTTACACTGACAATAGATGCTTTTTCGGATAAAACGTTTACCGGAAAAGTACTGGCAGTTGATACCAACGGAAACAGCAGCTCAGGAGTGACTACTTACCCCGTGACCATACTTTTGGATCCGGTATCAATAGATATCTATCCAAAGATGGCGGTATCCGCAAATATTATCACCAGCCTGAAAACAGATGTTATTACCATTCCCAGCACGGCGATAAGCATAACAACTGAAGGAAACACAACAGTTCAAATCATGAAAGAGGGTAAACCCGTGACTGTGACAATTGAAACCGGTACTGCGAACGATACCGACACTGAGGTGGTAACGGGCATTTCGGAAGGCGACGTGGTGGTGACAGCTGCAATACAGCCAACAATAAAAACCAGCAGTTCAAATAATACATCTTCTCCTTTCAGCGTAACTAACTTCTCCACCAGATCAAGCGGAACCAGGAGTGTGAACAGTGGTTTTTCAGGTACAACCATTATGACTGTGGGCGGACCACCTGGTTTTTAAACGCCATGGCTACACCGATAATAAAAGTTGCCGATCTGAGCAAGATTTACAAGACTGAGGACATAGAAACAATAGTATTGACCGGAATTACACTACAGATAAACAAAGGTGAATTTGTGGCAATTATGGGTCCGTCCGGATCGGGTAAATCTACCCTGATGCACATATTGGGAGCTTTGGATTTACCTACCGATGGTACTTACGAACTGGACGGAAAAATTGTGGGCAAACTTACCGATGATGAACTGGCAGAAATCAGAAACAAAAAAATCGGATTTATATTTCAGGCTTACAATTTGCTACCCCGGACAACGGCACTTGAGAATGTCATGTTGCCTATGGAATATGCCGGGGTTTCTGAACAGGAACAAGCTGAACGAGCCAGAAAGCTTCTCTCTATGGTCGGGTTGGCTGACAGAATGGGCCATACCCCAAATAAGCTTTCCGGAGGCCAACAACAGAGAGTGGCAATAGCCAGATCCCTGATTATGGATCCGGCAATAATATTGGCCGATGAACCCACCGGGAACATTGCCTCGGCACAAGCCGAGGAAATTATGGGGATTTTTCAAAAATTAAACGATGAGGGGCATACGGTGATAATGATTACCCACGAACCGGACATTGCCCAGCACGCAAAAAGAATTGTACATATTAAAGACGGAAAAATTGCGGGAGATGAGATAAACCGTAAACAATTAAAGGTGACTTTGAAAATATGACTTTGGCAAAACAACTAAAAAGCGGAGTGAAAAACCTGGCGGTTAACAAAATGAGAACAGGGTTGGCAATATTGGGTATCGTGATTGGTATAGGAAGCGTAATTGCACTCGTATCCATGGGAGAAGCGAGTAAAGCCGCGGTCCAATCCAGAATTCAATCTATCGGATCCAATCTTTTGACAATATCTCCGGGATTTCAGGTGTCGGGGGGAATCCGGGGAGCAATTGGTGGCGGAACTACACTGACAAACGATGACGCATCGGCACTAAAAACATCGACATTCATTACAACGGTTAAAAACGTTTCCCCGGAATATTCAGGCAGGTCTCAAGTAGTGGCGGGCAGAAATAATACTAACACTTCAATCGTCGGAGTTGAGCCAGTGTACCAAGAGGTAAGAAAGTTGGAATTGTCCTCCGGATCATTTATTTCACAGCAAAATCTGTCAGCGTTGTCAAAAGTTGCGGTACTGGGACCAACAACTGCAGAAGACCTATTCGGAACCGGGGTTAACCCGGTAGGACAGACCATCAGGATAAACGGTAAAAATTTCCTGGTTATCGGTATCACAAAACCAAAAGGCGGTACCGGATTTAACAATCAGGATGACCGGATATACATACCTCTTACGACGGCGCAAAAACAGGTGTTCGGGGTAAAATATTTGACTTCGATAGCAGTAGAAGCCACTAGCGACCAGATAATGACGGCTGCTATGAACGAAATCGGGTATTTGCTGCTGAAACAACACAAGTTATCAGATCCCACACAGGCCGATTTCAGGATCATGTCACAAGCAGACATTTTAGAGACCGCGTCAGCTGTCACCGGTACTTTTACAACACTTTTGACGGGAGTGGCGGCAATTTCCCTGCTGGTAGGGGGAATAGGGATTATGAATATTATGCTGATGTCCGTAACTGAAAGAACCAGAGAAATAGGTCTTCGTAAAGCTTTGGGGGCTAAAAAGAAAGACATTGTCACCCAATTTTTGGTTGAATCAATAATACTTACCTTTTCCGGAGGAATAATCGGGGTACTTTCGGGTATTTTGGGGTTTTACATTTATGCAAAAGTAAACGCGTCAACGTTCGTTGTGACTGTCGGGTCTGTACTGCTGGCATTTTTGGTATCGGTCGGAATCGGGATATTGTTTGGCTGGTATCCGGCCCGAAAAGCCGCCAATTTACAACCTATTGAAGCTTTAAAGTATGAATAACCAGAAAGGGGGTGAAATTAGTGAATAAGAAAAACATAACAATTACAATTTGTGTGGCAGCAATGTTTGCCGGGGCGGGTTTTTTCGGCGGCGTGCAGTATCAAAAAACAAAGAGGGTAACTTTTCAAGCCGGAAATATGATGCTAAACCCACGAACCGGTAACGGCGCAATTATGGCCAGAACGGGAACATTCCGAAACGGCATGCAACCCGTGACCGGAGATATCACAGCAATTGATGATAAAAGTATCACCGTCAAGACAACAGACGGAAGCAGCAAAATAGTAATCTATTCCGAAACGACTAAATTCAACAGAACCCAAGAAGGAAAAGTTTCCGATCTGAAAAACGGAGAAAGGGTAATGATATTCGGATCAACCAATTCAGACGGAAGTGTGACTGCACAAAATATTTCGGTAGGGGGAATGTTTGAGATTAAGTAGATTTGAGGGGAAGTCTGACGGTAAAGACCGAGCCGGTACCGGGGGTACTGGCGACGGAAATTTGACCTTTGTGGAGAGTGACAATGTTTTGGGCAATGGATAATCCCAGACCATAACCGTCTTCGTGTGACCTGCTTCGGGACGAATCGGCCCGGTAGAAGCGGTTAAAGATGTAGGGGAGATCGCCGGCTTTAATACCGATGCCGAAATCCTGAATTGAAACGACGGCATGTTTTGCATCTGTTGTACCAGTCACAATTACTGAAGTGTTCGCGGGGCTGTATTTTACGGCGTTGTCTAATAATAGCGTGAATAGTTCGATCAAACTGACAGAGTTCCCCATGAGCCAGCCCGGAGAATCCCTGACCTCAATGGCAATGTGTTTTTTATCGGCTAACGGCTGGACAACCAGGACAGATTTGGAAATTACTTCCTGTAATTTTACTTTTTCCATAGGAAGCCTGAGGTTTGAATTTTGATAACGATTGAGTGACAATAAATAGTTTGACAGCGACTGCATTTTATTAACTTCTTCCAGATTGCTGGCGATAAGCTGTTTGGCATCGGCCAAATCCAGCTTTTTACTTCTGATGGCAACTTCGATTTCGGTTTTCATGGCAGTAAGCGGGGTCCGCAGCTCATGTGAAGCGTCAGCGATAAACCTTTTTTGGTCCTCGACCATGGTTTCGATCGGTTTTAAAGTTTGACCCGCAAGAAAATATGCTGATATACCGGAGATAACAAGTATGCCCAAGTTGACGATGATCAAATCGATCGCAACCCGTTTTTGGGCCTGGGAAAAAATTTCCTGATCCAGGTCGATGATAGTTGAGAACGGCAGATATTCAATTGTGTTTCTGGGTACAAACCGTAAAGCCTGTTGACGCATACCCCGGCTGATTTCCATGGTTATGCCTCTATATACCGCTAAACTGAATAATCCACTGATAATCATAATAATCAGCAAGTACCATGCCGTAAGTTTTAACCTGGCTGAATTAAACATCAGGTATCAGCTCCGATCCTGTAACCAAAACCGCGGATGGTGTTAATTAATCCGGGTATTTTTTTACGTAAGTAACCAATGTAGACCTCGACCGTGTTGGGAAGGATGTCAGAATCATAGTCCCAGGTATTATTTATGATCTGATCTTTAGAAACAATGGTATTTTTGTGCCGAAGGAGAAACTCCAGCAGGGCAAATTCCTTGCGGGTAAGCTGAACCGTTTTCCCGGAAAATTTTACTTCATAGGTCAGAGTATTCAACGATAAACTACCCAGATTGAGTATAGTGCCAAAACTTTCTTTGGGTCTTCTAGTCAGGGCTTTTATCCGGGCTAATAATTCAGTAAAAGCGAAGGGTTTGACCAGATAGTCATCCGCCCCGGAATTTAGGCCTGTGACTTTGTCTTCCAGTTGGCCGCGGGCAGTAAGCATAAGAATCGGAGTATGGTTGCCACCGGATCTTAATCTTTTACAGATGGTCAACCCGTCTATGTCAGGAAGCATGAGATCCAGAATGATGATGTCGTAATCCGAAACCGAGGCCATATCAAAACCGGTGGTGCCGTTATAGGCAATATCTACAGCAAAAGACTCCTGCTCTAAGCCTTTTTTTATGGAGTTGGCAATTTTGTGCTCATCCTCTACTACCAGAAGTTTCATTGGTATACATTATAGTACGAAGCTGAAAGTGGGCTGAGAATCAATAACTCACCCCTCTACCCTCGGAAGATGGGTGGTAATAACTCACCCCCTTGCCCCCTCCCTTAATACAAGGGGGGGAGAGCCAGAGGCTTATTTTTTAAGTAATGCTAATACCCTTTGCTTGATTTGATCCCGGATTATTCTGAAATTTTCTATGGTAGTATTGTACGGATCATCTATTTTCCAATAAAATATGTTTTTGACATCCTGTACAAACTGAGGGCAAATATCTTTTTCGCATAATACAATAACTTGATTGGCATCATCTATCATTTGTTGGGTAACATACTTAATCGTTTTATTAGAAACACCTATCCCCTCCTCCAGCATGAGATCAACAACTACCTGAGGTAATTTTTTATACTTTATCGGAGTCTTGGGGTCTACCCCCGCACTAACCGCCCCACTACCCGGGGATAAGTAATTATAAAAAGCCTCTGCCATCTGACTCCTTCCCACATTCCCTGAACAAATAAATAGTATTTTATTCGTCATGGAGAAACCAGCTTACCCAATGAAAAGACATGAAAGGTGCCTTGAGAAAATTCAACAAAAACCTGCTCGCCTATTTTAAAATCTGAGGTAGAAAAATTTTTAGTAAGAAAGGTATAGTTACCAACTTTTACCGTCTGGGGGGTTAATTGAATTACCGGCCCCTCTATCCGGTAAAGTCCGGTTTTAATATCTTTTTCCAATGCGGAAATTTTGGATTTTTCACTAAAGGCTTTTGCTACCAGGCCGAGAAACACTAAAAAGACCAATAAAAAGATTATCCCCATCATGGCTCCCTGGGTGGTCTGGAAATAACCCGAAGTGGAGTTGTATGAGCCGGTCAGAAGTAAAAATGACACTCCCATGACCGATAAGTAAATAATTAATTTAGTTTTTACCGAGCCGAAAGCGGAGATTTGGGTTTGGATTTCAGACGTTTCTACCGGACCTAGAGGCCTGACAAAAAACAATTTTTGAGGAGGAATATCCGGGTGCATGAATTTACTTTATGAAATAATTTATCACAATGCAAATATCTACTAAAAACTGAGTTAATATTAAAATATGAAAACATGGTTCAGACTGACGACACCGAAGGCTATTTTGAGTTTTTTGGCGTTGGGATTTTTGGTATTTTCAAACGGGTTTAGTAATAATTTTGTAGGTGACGATATTCCCCAGATTGTTAACAACTCATCCCTACATTCATTGTCGAACGTGACATCATTTTTTACCGGCAGCACTTTTTATAACGGCGGATTGCAAAAGCTGTCGGGAATTTATTACAAACCATTACTAATGACATATTTCTCGTTGATCTATTCAATTTTCGGACCAAGCTATCAGGCATACCACGTAATGCAACTATTAATACACGTAGGGGGAACTACGGTATTATATTTGGTGTTTTTAAGATTTTTCAGGCAAAACCTAGCTTATATCTGCGGGTTAATTTTTCTAATACACCCGATAAATAGCGAGGCGGTTTTTTATATTTCAGACAGTCAGGATGTGATGTTTTTCTTTTTCGGAATATCGGCGTTGTGGATATTGATGAAAGCGGGATCGAAGATGAAGTTGGTTTGGATGACGATATGCCTGCTGTTTTCTATACTATCAAAGGAGACGGGAGGATTATTTTTGGGATTGATTCCGCTGTATAGTTTTATTTACAAAAAAGAATACTTTTGGAAATCTCTGACGGGATCGGTATGTGTGTTTGTTTTGTATTGCATGCTTCGTGTAAACGCCCTGGGAGACCTAATAGTAAAGTCGGATCCGATTGCCCCAATTGAAAAACTTGCTTTGTGGACCAGAATAACAAACATCCCGGAAATAGCGATTTTCTATCTTAAAACTTTTATTTTTCCCATAAATCTTAGTTACTCTTACAACTGGGTATATAAAACGTTGACATTCGAACATTTTTTTATGCCTTTGGGGCTGTGCCTGATAATAGTTTTTGCGGCGGGATACGGTGCCAGGTATTTATTGAATAAAGGCCTGACTGAAGAATTTAAGATGTACTTATTTTTCTGTTTGTGGTTTGGGGCCGGAATATTTTTACATAGTCAACTGATTCCATTGGACGCAACAGTAGCTGACAGGTGGTTTTATTTTTCCATGGCCGGGATCCTGGGCTTAGGAGCTGTGACGGTAAAAACTCTGAATATCAGATTCAAATCAATGAGAACGCAACTGATAATCGGGCTGGTTGTTTTGATGATGATGGGCACCAGAACCGTGGTACGGAGCTTTGACTTCAGAAATGAATTCACTCTGAACAGTCACGACGTGAAAGTGTCGAGGGACGATTACAATCTGGAAGGCGGATTAGCCTCTAATTTACTGAATCTCGGCAGGACTCGTGAAGCTCTGATGCATGCAGAAAATTCAATTAGACTGAATCCTTTCTGGAGTAATTACAACACTTTGGGTTCTATATATTTGAGCCTGGGAGAGTTTTCTAAGGCCAGAAATGCATATGACAAGGCTTTGAGTTTCACCGATTATTATCAGGTGTATGAAAATATTGCGGGAATGACGCTTCTTACCGGAGAATATGAAGAAAATGTAAATTTAATTAAATCTTACATCGAAAGATTTCCTCAACATGATAAATTGTGGTTGTATATTGCAATATTGCAATATACACACGGGGATACAATTGAGGGTAAGGCGGCAATTATGAAGGCCCAGGAATTTAACTATTCCGGGAATCCGGAAATAAAGGCTATTTACTATGCGATTATGAATAATTTGCCACTAAAATTGAATCTTAAGGTTGGTAATGATTAATATTCTTAAAAAGTATCATGTTGCAATAACGCTTTTTGTGGTGGGTTTTGTAGTATTCGGGAATAGCTTAACTAATAAATTTGTTTGGGACGACAGAACTTTTATTGAATTCAACAGTGACGTGCACAGCCTGAACATCGGTTACCTGGCGGGACCAAATATGTTTAACAACGTCAATGCCGGACAATACAGGTTTTTAGTGGCTTTTTATTTTGCGGTTTTACACAAGATATTCGGTAACAATCCGTTTGGTTATCATATGATTTCGATAGTTTTACATGTAACAAATTCGCTTTTAGTTTACTGTTTGTTAAAGAGATTTTTTTCAAAAAACATATCGATTTTGTCCAGCCTGATATTTTTGGTGCATCCGATGCAAGTGGAATCTGTTGCTTATATTGCAGCCGCGGGTAACCCGTTATTTACTTTTTTCGGGTTGACGGCCTTACTTATTAAGAAAAACAAAATGGCAATATTTTCACTGCTTTTATTGTCACTACTTTCTAAAGAAACGGGGATTGTGTTTGTGATTCTGGTGATACTGCAAAAATATATCAACTCTAAAAAAGAATTGTGGCAATATCTGGGGTATACCGCAGTAACATTGGGAATTTATTCCGTAATGCGTTTTTTTGTCGCCGGAGTCTATTTTTCTAAGGTGCATTTGGCACCGATAACAAGAATTGGCCTTTGGGAAAGATTATTAAATGTCCCGGCAGTGATATTTTATTATTTAAAAACTTTGGTTTCTCCCAAAGATCTTATTGTTGAACAATACTGGATCGTGACCCAGTTGGATTCGAAAAATTTTTATTTGCCACTTCTGATTTGTATCGTTGTGTTGATTTTGACTCTCGGGTTAGGGTGGTATGTTAAAAAAAATAAAAACAAGCTGTTTAATGTTTGGTTGTTTTTTTCGATTTGGACCGGCTTGGGATTGGGAATGTACTCGCAGATTTTTTCGCTGGATATGACCGTTGCCGACAGGTGGTTTTATTTTCCCATGGTCGGAATATCGGGTTTACTGGCTTTAATTTGTGATATTTGGCTGATTAGGAAAAGCAGGATGCTGCAAATTGTTTTCGGAGTTATTTTAATCGGGTTTTCGGCCAGAACCATGATAAGAAATACCGATTGGAAAGATCCGATTACTCTGTACTCGCACGATGCAAAAGTCATGGATAATTATGATTTGGAAAACAGTTTGGGGGCTGAGCTGAATATTTTGGGCAGAACACAGGAAGCCTTGCCGCATTTTCAAAAGTCGGTCAAATTGTTTCCCCATGAGACTAATTTGTTTAACCTGGGACTGGCCTTTGAGAATTTGGGTAATTTGGAACAGGCGGAAAATAATTATGAAAAAGCACTTAACTCCCCAAGCTTTCGTGAAGTGCCAAAACCCCACAAACATCATAGTGTGACATATGAAAGGTTGGCAATTTTGGTACTTAAACACGATCCTGAGAAAACTCTGGTAATTACAAAGGATGGGCTGAGCGACTATCCGAACAGTGCTCAACTGTGGTATACCAAAGCCTTGGCAGAATATAAGATAAATAATATTGAAGAGGCTATCAATAGTGCAAAAAACGCTTACATATTATTACCGGATAATCCGAATACAAAAAACCTCTATCAACAGTTGACACAGAAAAAGCAGGTGACAATTAATTAAAATAATCCCAGTTGTTTGTCAGGGGAAGGCGCTGCCGGATAAGAGAAATCGACATCTACCTGCCTGGGATTATTCCAGTGGTCGGTGTATTTTAAAAATTTGTTCTTTACGGCAAAATCGTAAAGGTCACGGGTAATGGCAACATCAGCCTCACAATAAGTTTTTAAAAGATGCAAACTGGCGGGATCCCCTTTTTGCCAATAGACAAGAGCGTTTTTTCCGGAGTCAATTTTGGCTGTTTTCAATGTATCTTTGGCCAGGGCATTTAAAGACATACGACGGCCGACAATTTCGTAAAGTTTTTCCAACATGTCAAAATGGGGAAGTTTGGAAAATTGAGGCGGGGCATAAGGCTTTAACGCCGGGACGTCAAACCCCTTAGAATTGAAGCCAACAATCCGATCGGCTTCTAAAAAGAGCTTCCACATACGATCAAAATCCTGCTCCCAAAAACTAAGCATCCTGCCTTCGATTTCATTGAAATCTCCATCCAGTTTGCGGTGATACAAACTGACAATGGATACACCCAAATCTCCCGGGTCGGAAGTGCCGGTGTCGTCAAAAAACTTTTTTGTTTCGACATCCCAAATGACTTCATAAATTGGCTGGAGCATAGTTTTTTATTATACCTCACCCCTTAATCCCCTCTCCTTATTTTATGAGAGGGGAACTTATTTATGTCGGGATTTTTTTATTTCCTGAAGAATTTCTTTTTTAATTTTGGCTGCCTGAATCTTAATTTCAGATTGAATATCCGCGGTAATTTTTTGTTGTAAATAATCCAATAAGGACTCATCGTGTGGAGCTGAGTGAAATTTT
>Ga0265297_10006920_pt1 | contig 16065 bp, 18 predicted proteins | sample Munlanlwell13791_FD_192502 | JGI IMG/M metagenome (GOLD analysis project Ga0265297, IMG submission 192502) | Leachate microbial communities from a municipal landfill in Southern Ontario, Canada - Leachate well 137-91 | ecosystem: Engineered > Solid waste > Landfill > Unclassified | place... | reverse complement strand
AAGAAATGGCAAGAATTTCCGGCAATGCGATTTTTTGGGCTTTCCACAAAAATAATCTTTATTATACCGGTATTTCCAATCTTTTTTCCCAGCCGGAATTTTCCCAGCCGAATTTAATTTATGATATCTCCGCTATCATTGACCGAATGGATGAAATTATTGACGATATTTTTGGAGAAATAAAAGAAGAAACAGGAATTCTTGTCGGCTCTAATAATCCTTTCTGTGATATTTGTTCCGTGGTTTTGACTAAATACAAAAAGAACGGAAAAATTGGTTTGTTTGGAGTATTGGGTCCGATGCGGATGGATTATGAAAAGAGCTTGGCTTTAGTGGAATATGTAAAAAATAGAATTATAAAATAAGAAGATATTTATGAGCGACGAAAAAATTACAGACAACAAGCAATTCCCCAAACCGGTGGTGGGGGCGTTGATATATAAAGATAATGGCGAGATTCTTCTGACTAAGAGTTCAAAATGGGGTGACCTTTGGCAAATTCCTGGTGGTAAGATTGAATTAGGAGAAACCAGCGAGGAGGCTTTAAAGCGGGAAATTAGAGAAGAAACCGGCTTAGAAATAGACAATCTTGAATTCAACGATTTTCAGGATTGCGTTTTTCCGAAATTATTTGAAAAGAAAGTTCATTTTGTTTTTATCGATTATAAAGCCAGGCTTGCTGGCGGAGAAATAAGAGAGAAGAACAGGGAAATGACTGAACATATTTGGATTAAGCCCGAAGAGGCTTTAAAAAAGTTAAAAGTAAACCCGTCTACGAAATTAGCTATTGAAAGATTTATGGAAAATAAGGGGGATGATTTTCAGCACAAATATCTATTAGCCTTGGCGGATTATCAAAATTTATTAAAGCGAACCGCTCAAGAAAAAGTGGAATTTGTAAAATACGCTAACGAGGAATTAATTCAATCAATAATTCCGGTTTATGATAATCTTAAAACATCTTTGGCGCATGTTGATGAAACCGTAGAAAAAAACGGCTGGCTGGAAGGAATAAAGCACGTCATCAGACAGTTCAAAGATATTTTGGAATCTATGGGTGTAGAAGAAATAAAAACCGTGGGAGAAAAATTTGACCACAATACCATGGAAGCTCTGGAAGGAGAAGGAGAAAAGGTTGTGAAAGAAGTTCGGCCGGGATATAAATTGAATGGGAAAGTAATAATCGCGGCAAAAGTTGTGGTCAATTAACAATTAACAATTACGAATTATCAATTAATTTGTCATTCTGAGTCCCGAAGCTTCGGGGCGAAGAATCCCGAGGCAAACAGCAAGGTCGTGAATTCATAGCTAACCAGAAAGCCGCGGGATCCTTCACTCCGCTACGCTCCGTTCAGGATGACAGTAAAAAACATATGGCCTTAATAAAATGGACACCATCTTTCCCCGAGATGTCGGGATTTGAGGACATGGATAAAATGTTCTCAGAGCTTACTCCGGCTTTTTGGGCCGGACAATCCGGTTTCACTCCGGCAGTTGATATTTATGAAGATAAAGACAATGTTATTGTAGAAACTCAGCTCGCTGGCGTTGATCCGGAAAAAGTCAGCATCACGATTGAGAATGACATTCTCTGTATCAAGGGTGAAGGCGAGAAAAAGAGCGAAGTGGAAGACAAAAATTATTACAAAAAAGAAATCAGACGCGGAAGTTTTTACAGAAGCGTGGCTTTACCTGCTCATGTTTTGGGCGACAAAGCAATTGCTGAAGCAATTGACGGCGTTTTGAAAATTTCCGTTCCGAAAGCGCCAGAGTCAAAACCGAATACTATTAAGATAAAAACTAATAAATAAAATAATTAATATTGATAGCTCGTTATGCGTTACGCTTTATGAGTTATAAGAAAATAAATATGGGAAAAATATTAGGTATTGATTTAGGTACAACAAATTCGGCGATGGCCATTATGGAAGGCGGTCAGCCGAAAATTTTAGAAAATGCGGAAGGTAATCGCACCACTCCGTCTATTGTGGCGATTTCCAAAAATGGCGAAAGACTGGTCGGACAGACTGCTAAAAGACAAGCCGTTACCAATCCGGAAAATACTGTTTACGCAGTGAAGCGTTTGATCGGACGCCATTTCAATGATGAAGAAGTTCAGCGCGATGTAAAAAATGCTCCCTACAAAATCGTTCAGGCCGGTGAAGGTGTCAAGGTAAAAATGGGGGATAAAGAATTTACTCCACAAGAAGTTTCGGCGATGATTTTATCAAAATTAAAAGCTGATGCTGAAGCTAAATTGGGAGAAAAAATTACTGAGGCGATTATCACTGTGCCGGCTTATTTTGATGACGCGCAAAGACAGGCGACTAAAGACGCCGGTAAGATTGCCGGATTTGATGTGAAGAGAATTATAAATGAACCGACCGCGGCTGCTTTGGCTTATGGCTTTGATAAAAAGAAAGGCCAACAGGTGGCGGTGTATGATTTGGGCGGCGGTACTTTTGATGTTTCCATTTTGGATATCTCGGCTGACACTGTCGAAGTAAAATCAACCAACGGCGATACTCATCTGGGCGGAGAAGATTTTGACCAAAGAATAATCGCTTGGATTATAGAAGAATTTAAAAAAGATCAGGGAATTGATCTTGGAAAAGATACTTTATCTTTGCAAAGAATTAAGGAAGCGGCGGAAAAAGCCAAGATTGAGCTTTCCACCACCAACGAAACTGAAATCAATCAGCCTTTTATCACAACTGATGCTAATGGGCCGAAACATTTAGTCATGAAACTCTCTCGAGCTAAGTTGGAAGATTTAGTCGGAGATTTGGTTGAAAAAACCTTAGCTCCATGTAAGGCCGCCTTGGCTGATGCTAAAATCGGCGTGGGAGATTTGGAAGAAATTATTATGGTTGGCGGTATGACTAGAATGCCTTTGGTTCAAAAAAAGGTGAAAGAATTTTTTGGCAAAGAACCGCACCTGGGCGTTAATCCGGACGAAGTGGTGGCAGCGGGCGCAGCTGTTCAGGCTGGCGTATTGCAGGGCGATGTAAAAGATGTGCTATTATTAGATGTAACGCCTCTTACTTTGGGAATTGAAACTTTGGGCGGAGTCGCTACTCCTTTGATTGAAAGGAATACTACTATCCCGACTTCCAAGTCTCAGGTTTTTTCTACGGCGGCTGACGGCCAGACCAGCGTAGAGATTCATGTCTTGCAAGGTGAACGTCCGATGGCGCAGGATAATAAAACTCTTGGCCGCTTCATTTTGGACGGCATACCGACTGCTCCTCGGGGCGTACCGCAAGTTGAAGTTTCTTTTGATATTGATGCTAACGGTATTTTAAATGTGAAAGCGACCGACAAAGCGAGCGGGAAACAACAGCATATCACCATCACCGCTTCTTCCGGTCTTTCCAAAGAAGAGGTAGAAAAGATGAAGAAAGAAGCGGAATTGCATGCTGATGAAGATAAAAAGAAAAAAGAACAGATTGATATAAAAAATCAGGCGGACGCGGTTGTCTTCACTACGGAAAAAATGCTTAAAGAATCCGGCGACAAAATGAAGCCGGAAGACAAGAAAGAATTGGAAGAAAAATTAGAAGAGCTTAAAAAAGTGAAAGACTCTGATAATTTTGAGGATATGAAAAAGAAAATGGAAGATATGAGCCAAGTGGCGCAGAGAATTGGCGGAGCTATGTACCAGAATGCTTCGGGCGCGCAAGGCGCTCCAGGCGAAGGAGAGGTTCCTAAAGAGGAAAAGAAAGACGGAGAAGAAACGGTTGAGGGCGAAGTCGTGGACGATAAGAAATAAAATAGGTTTATAGACTGCCCCTTATTTTCTAGGGGCAGCCAATTAAGCTCGTTTTTAATAATCTATACCACAAAATAAGGGAGGGGGAAATTATGTTTTCCGATGACGTCGTTGGCCGAAGTTGTTTTTTGTTTCTTTTGTTCGTCGCAATTATAGGGTATGGATATTTGCTGGTTTTCCTTTTCTGGTTGTTGCCGGTTAGTTTATTGGGGTCGAATGTAGTAAAATTGCTTTATAAAGACGCGATGATTGTCGTTTTAGCTTTTTTACTGTTCGACTTATTTGTTCTCGAGAAGAGAAGAGTCAAAAACGTCGCAGAACACAGAGAAGAATGGCTGGCAAGATTGAGAAGCTGGGGGAGATAAACTCTCCCTCTTTAATAAATTATTATCTTATATATTAAATTAGAATTCATTAAAAATATGGAAGAACAAAAAAACAATCCGCCCGCAGGCGCGCAGGAAATAAAAATAGCGGATAATATTCCGGGAGCGGAGTATGCTAACGCCATGCAAGTAAATCACAACAAAGACGAATTTCAGATGATGTTTTTAAATATTTTGGGAATTTCCGGACGGGTAACAGGAAAAATTATCACCAGCCCGGGGCATTTCAAAAGAATGATTGCGGCGATGGCAGAAAATTTGAAAAAATATGAGGAAAGATATGGAGAAGTTGAGAAGTCAGCTGATTTAGAAAAAGAGATTGGGTTTAAAGGATAAATAGATAATTTATAGTGTTCTTTTAACATGAGGAGGAAAGTATGTGCGGGATAGCGGGGGTATGGTTTTCAAAAGAAGCGGAAGTTGTTGGTATTAATCCGGCAGATATTGCGATCAGAATGACGGCCGGTCAACAACATCGCGGCCATGAAGGCGCGGGAGCAATTTTTGCCAGGCATAAAGAAAGAGGGGTTTTTCTCGAGCATAAAGGTTTTGGATTGGTGTATGATGTTTTTTCGCCGGAAGCTATTGCAAGAATGAACGGACATTGCGGAGTCACTCACAATCGTTATTCAACTACGGGCGGGTCTTCGCATGGCAATATTCAGCCTCTCACTGGTATTATGAATAATGGTGACGGTGTAGAAGTTATGCATGTCGCCCATAATGGAAATTTGACCAGCGAATTAAGGAGGATTCAGCCCAGTACGAGCGATACTTGGTCTATAGTTCATAATTTCGGCGCGGTTAATAGTGAGCGAAAAATTCATCAGCGGATTTTTCAGGCGTTGAAAAACGTCAAGGGCGCGTTTTCCCTGATTTTTTTGTATCAGGATAAGAATGGGAAAAACAGCCTTGTCTGCGTCCGCGATCCACAAGGATTTCGACCACTATGGCTGGCGAAGTACAAATTTAATTCCGGCGGCAAGAGAAGGGTCGGCTATTTGGCCGCTTCCGAAACTTGCGCTTTCAACAAGATCGAAGGAGCGGAAATATGGCGGCCGGTGAAGCCAGGTGAAATTGTAGTGATCAATGAAGACGGAGTGAAGTCTTTCAAACCTAAAACATGGCGCGGACAAAGATTGGCTCGGTGTATTTTTGAATATATCTATTTTATGCATCCTGCCAGCTTGGTTGAAACTGATGATTTTCGAAAAAATCCAGTTCATGTTTGGCAAATTCAGGAAGCCCTGGGCAGAGAAATTGCCAAAGAAAATCCCGATTTAAGAGCCGATAGCGTCAACGCCGTTCCCGACTCTTCTATCCTTCACACTCAAGGTTTTTCTAGACAAAGCGGTATCCCTGATGACAAAGCAATACTAAGAGATCATTCGACCGGTAGGACATTCATAGCGCCGGCCGGTCAGAAAAATGAGAGTGTTGGCACGGACGAGAGAGACGCAAAAATACTCAGAAAATTGGCTGTTTTAATTGGAAAGTTTTTTGGTGTCTCGTCTATCATTATTTGCGATGATTCTTTGGTGAGGGGTAAAACTCTAAAGAGGATAATCAGCTATATAAGATTCTCGCTGAAAAACTTCAGGAAATCCATAAAGATCATTGCTGTCATTATGTCTCCGCCGATTAAATTTCCTTGTTTCTATGGCATCAATATTTCGACCAAAAGGGAATTGGCCTGGAACAGATTCGGCGGAACTGTTGAGGATGTAAGCAAGGAAATTGGAGCGGATGATTTACGCTATTTAAGCCTTGAAGGATTACTCCGAGTCGCAGAAGAATTTTCTGGGCACGGAAGAGGCAAATGGTGCACTGCTTGTTTTACTAGCGAATATCCTACGGAAATTGCCAGGAAAGAGTATCTGGAAGAATTGAATTAATTTTTTTTGAGAGGCCTTGACTTGAGCGTCTGGCCTCTCCCATTTTTTAATTATTATTTTATATATTAAATCTCCCCCTTGCTAAGGGGGAGGCAGGAGGGGGTGGCGTGATAAGCGATATGAAAAATATTGTCTATAATCATAAAAAATATAAAACGATAAGAAGAAATTTAAGAAAACAGGAAGTAAGCTCCGAAAAAATTTTGTGGTCAAGATTGAGGAATAAACAGCAAAAATTTAGGTTTAGGCGGCAGTATGGTATAGGAAAATATATTGTTGATTTTTATTGTCCAAAATTAAAACTAGCTATAGAAATAGATGGAGTCACCCATTCCAAGGATGAGGAAATTAAAAATGATTTAATAAGAGAAAAATTTTTAAATAGGTTTGGAGTAGAAATTAAGAGATATACAAATAATGATGTATACAATTATTTAGAAAATGTTTTAGCCGATATTTATGAATTTTGTTTGGAAAAAGAAAAAAAGTTATTATAAAATTTAACCCCACCTCACCCCAGCCCTCTCCTTAGCAAGGAGAGGGGGCAAAAATATATGTCTAAAGATTATTATAATATTCTCGGCGTTTCCAAAACTGCCAGCCAGGATGAAATAAAAAAAGCTTTTCGCGAAAAAGCTCATAAACATCATCCTGACAAACAGGGCGGAGATGAAGCCAAATTCAAAGAAATAAACGAAGCCTACCAGGTGTTGGGCGATCAGAAAAAACGAACCCAATACGATCAATTCGGTTCGGATTTTTCTCATGGCCAGGCGGGCGGAGGATTTTCCGGTTTTGAAGGTTTTTCTAATGGCGGTTTTAATGTTGACTTCGAAGATCTTGGCGACGTCTTTGGCGGGCTGGGAGATATTTTTGGTTTTGGGGGCGGACAAGGGCGAGGTCGACAAAAAAGAGGCCGGGATATAGAAATGGTTCTGACTATTGATTTCATGGACGCGGTTTTTGGCGCGGAAAAAGAAATTGGACTGCAAAAAACTATTAAATGCGACAAGTGCGGAGGCAACGGCGCCGAGCCAGGAAGTAAAATTGAAACTTGTAAAACTTGCGGCGGATCCGGAAAAGTCCGACGAGTGCAAAGAACAATTTTTGGACAGATGCAAACTCAGGTTGTTTGTTCTGACTGCGCAGGCGAAGGAAAAACTTTTGATAAGAAATGCTCTAAGTGCGGCGGGCAGGGGATAGTCAGAGATTTAGCTAGATTGAAAATAAAAATCCCAGCCGGAATCAATGAGGGTGAATCAATTCGCCTCTCAGGTCAAGGCGAAGCCGGAGCAAAAGGCGCGATAGCTGGAGATTTATATTTGCGAATGAGGATAAACCGTGATAAAAGATTTGAACGCGAAGGTTATGATATAAAATCAAAAAAAGAAATTAGTTTTGTTCAAGCATCTCTTGGTGATAAGATTGAAGTAGAAACCGTTGATGGTAAAATTAATTTGAAAATACCGGAAGGCACTCAATCCGACACAGTTTTTAAATTGCGCGACCGGGGTGTGCCGAAACTTAACGGACGGGGAAGAGGCGATCATTTAGTCAAAGTGATTGTTAAAACCCCAACAAATTTAAGCCGGAAGCAGAAGAAAGCGTTAGAAGAGCTGGGATTATAGATTTTATATTTTTTTATTTAATATTAGGGGTATTTTTTGGTTATAGTTGACCCCATTAGAAATTTTATGTCTAGTTAGAGTTATTTTTATAGTTAGCGTGAATTTCTAACGGGGTTGACAGGATTTTTATTATATGATATAATATAATTATAATAGATCTTTCAACCATTATAGACTTGGAGGTGATTATGCGTAATTTGGGTGATCATCCCGAAAGACAAGAGGGTGAAATTTTTATAGCCATGATGGAATCTCGTGTCTTTTCCCTCATAAAATTCAAAACAAAAAGATGCGGCAAGCTGGGCAGTGATGACCTTGTGCCGGTTTTCATCTCTCGGGAAGAATTCGAGATGGAGAATGTCTTGGCATAACAAGACAAATTCTCCAAAAACCCGGCGTTCAATAGAACCCGGGTTTTTTTATTTGATTTTTTCGCCTTTCCCTGTATAATATAATCAAATAATTTTAAATTTTCCCGCCACTTTATTATAGAACTAATTGAGGGCGGGATCCCGCTATAGCGGTGATAAATTTTTAATGAATTTTTGCTTGCAGGTAAGCAGGAAATCATAAATATATGAGAAAATATATAACAACAAAAAAAATATTAATAATTTCTTTTTTATTTTTAGCTCTGAGTGTTTGGATAAATTTTAACACTGTTGAAAATTTTTTAACCAACAAAACAAACTCAGTTACGGCCGATGACTTGAGCCTGGATGATCAAGAAGCGACTATCAGGGCAATAAAAAAGATCATGCCATCCGTGGTGAGTATTATAGTTTATGGAGAGGAAAAAATTGTTAACTATAATCTTTCTACTGGTCAGCAAGAAACAAAAAAAGAGATAGTTAAAGAAGGTTCTGGCACCGGATTTTTGATTTCTTCCGATGGTTTTATTTTAACTAATAAACATGTAGCTAATGCCGGCGGTGATAAACCTGAATACAGAATAATTTTATCAAGCGGAAAACAGTATTATGCCCAATTGATCGGCAAAGACCCAATGAATGATTTGGCTGTTTTGAAAATTTTTGATAAAAATTTGCCTTATGTGGAATTAGGTGATAGCGATAATTTGCCGATCGGTTCCACTGTTATCGCCATCGGCAACGCCCTGGGGCTTTATCAAAACAGCGTCACCAAAGGAATTGTCAGCGGTCTTGGCCGTAGCATTGTGGCTTCTGACCAAGAAGGAAATTCTGAAATTTTAGATAATATAATTCAAACCGATGCCGAAATAAATGTAGGTAATTCAGGCGGTCCTTTGGTGGATTTATCCGGCAAAGTTATCGGCATCAATGCCGCTGTTGATTTAAATGGCGCATCTATCGGTTTTGCTATTCCGATTAACGATGCCAGGCCGGTAATAAAGAGCATCAGAGAAATCGGCCGCATTGTTAGAACCAGGCTGGGAGTCCGCTATACTATGATTACTCCGGAAATTGCCCAGGATAGAAAATTAAAAAGAGAAACCGGCGCTCTTCTTTTGAAAGGAGAAAATGACGAGCCGGCTATTACTCCTGATTCGCCAGCGGCTAAAGCCGGACTTTTAGCTGGAGATATTATTTTTGAAATTAACGCTATAAAAATTGACGGCAATAATACGCTTCTATCAATTTTGCAGAAATATCGGCCGGGAAATAAAATCGGCTTGAAAGTTCAGAGAGGCGATGATATTTTTACCAAAATAGTTGTTTTAGATGAATTTAAATAAGTTATGATTTTTAAAGTTGATTATCATTTTCATCCTAATTTGCCCAAGAGCGTAAGAAGAGCCAGAAGTAAATGCAGAAGATGGTGGCAGGAATTGGAAAAAAACGGGGTGAACGTTGTTATTTCCACGGAGCATTGCTATAAAAATCCGGAAAGGGCTTTTAGCTTTTTGAAAAAAGAAAAACCTGATAATTGCTGGGTTTTTCCCGGGGTTGAATATTTAACCAAAGAAGGCGCGGATGTTATTATATTTTCCGATCGCCCGGATTTTTATCAATATAAAGAGCTGACTCCCTTTAATCTCACTTATGAAGAAACGGTAAATTTTGTTAAAAAAAACGGCTTATTTTCTTTTATTGCCCATCCTCACACTCTTGGTTTTTCTTCTGTAATAAAAAAATTAGGAAAAGAAAGTTATTTGCAATTTTCTAACCAGCTCGGAGCTGTAGAAATAGCTAATAGTTCTTTTAATAATCTTTATTTATTTTTAAACAAGCCGTTCTTAAAAATATTTTTCAGAAAGAAAATCAGACAGATAGAAAAAGTTAAAAAAGTGCCTGGTGAAGATTATCCGGAAAAAATAAAATTTTTGGCCGCCGGAAGCGATGCCCATCATATTAAGGAAACCGGCGCTTGCGTAATAATAGAAACGGAGCCAGAAAATTTATTTGAGAAAATTGTTTCCAATCAAGAACCGGTTCTTATTGAAAAATCAACTGAAAAAATTAATTATCTTCTTTTAGCCAAATCCGCTCTCACTTCTTTCAGAGAATTTTCGAAAAAGAAAAAAATAATTATAAAAAACGCATTAAAATAATATATGAAAATAATAAAAATTGGAGCCGTTTGGTGTATGCAGTGCTTGGCGATGCGCCCGGTTTGGGAAAAAATTGAAGAAGAAATTGAAGGCTTAGAAACTGAATATTTTGATATTGATGAAAAACCGGAGATAAAGGAAAAATATGGCTTGAAGGATATTCCGATTTTTATTTTTTTGGATAAAGATGGAAATGAAATTTTGCGCCTGGAAGGATTGCAAAACAAAGAGGATTTAATTAGGATTATTAGGGATTATTGGGGACAATAATTAAATTTCTAATTTTCAATTTTTAATTTTCAAACAACTTCTTAATGAGCTAATTTTTAAAGGAGGGAAATTATGCTTTATGATTTAGAAGAAAGGACAAAAAATTTTAGCAAAAATATTATTATCTGCTTAAAAAAATAAATCAAAGTGAATTAAATAGAAATATAATATCCCAGCTAATAAGATCAGCGACTAGCGTTGGCACAAATTATCGCGAAGCGAATGGTGCAGCTTCTAGAAAAGATTTTTGCAATAAAATATTCATTTGCCGCAAGGAAATACAGGAGACAAAATATTGGATAGAATTGATGGCCGAAGTTAATCCCGAGAGAAAGATTAATTTAAGAAAATTATGGAAAGAAGCCCATGAATTGACTCTTATTTTTAACAAAATAAGTTCAAGTTTAAGAGGTGGGTAATTTTAAATTGATAAATTGAAAATTGTTTGAAAATTTAAAATTAGAAATTGAAAATTAAGCATTAGTTGCTTAAAATCTTGTTTTATTTTAAACTAAAATCATGAATTCAAAAGAAATACGCGCTAAATATCTGGAGTTTTTTAAGGCCCGGGGACATGCTATTGTCCCGAGCGCTTCTTTGATTCCGGAAAATGACTCTTCCACGCTTTTTATCAGCTCCGGCATGCAGCCGTTGATTCCTTATTTACTGGGAGAAAAGCATCCGGAAGGCAAAAGAATCACTAATTCCCAAAAATCTTTCCGCACGGAAGATATGGAGGAAGTTGGAGACAATAGACATAATACTTTTTTTGAAATGCTTGGTAATTGGTCTTTGGGGGATTATTTCAAAAAAGAACAATTGCCTTGGTTTTTTGAATTTTTGGTTGATGAAGTCGGAATTGATCCGAAGCGTCTTTATGTCACTGTTTATCGCGGCAATGAAAAAATCGGCATCCCGCGCGACAGCGAAGCGGTGGAAATTTGGAAAAAACTTTTTGCAAGCAAGGGAATAGATGCGAAAGACGCGGATTTGGCCGAAGAGAAGGGCTTGCAGGACGGAAGAATATTTTATTATCCTGACAAAAAAAATTGGTGGTCGCGTTCTGGTTCTCCGGAAAAAATGCCAGTGGGCGAGCCGGGCGGTCCGGATTCGGAAGTTTTTTATGATATGGGCGTGGATTTAAAACGGCATGAAAATTCTCCTTGGAAAAATGAGCCTTGCCATATCAATTGCGATTGCGGGCGATTTATAGAAATCGGCAATAGCGTTTTTATGGAATATATAAAAACAGAAAAGGGCTTTGAAAAATTAGCCCAAAAAAATGTTGACTTCGGAGGCGGTCTGGAAAGAATAACTATGGTCTCGCAGGGAAAAACCAATATTTTTGAAACAGATTTGTTTGTTAACGTTATAAATAAAATTTTTAGGCTTTCTGGCGGCAAAGAATATAAAGACAATCAAAAAGCTTTTGAGGTGATTGCCGACCATATTAAGGCTGCGACTTTTATCATGGGCGATGACCGGGGCGTCTGTCCGTCTAATACCGACCAGGGCTATATAGTCCGCCGTTTGATCAGGCGGGCGATAAGGTATGGAAAACAGCTGGAAATTAAATCAGAGGAAGGCGGCTGGACCAAAGAGATTGCGAAAATTATTATTCACGATTATTCTGATGTTTATCCGGAGCTTGGCCGAAATGCGGATTTTGTAGTTGAACAATTTAAGACAGAAGAAGAAAAATTTGCGAAAACTTTGGAAAGAGGATTGAAACAGTTTGAATGCGAAAAATCTAAAACCGAAAATGGCAATGATGATGCTGAATGCAAAATTATTTCCGGCAGTTCGGCTTTTGATCTTTATCAAACTTATGGATTTCCCATTGAGATGACGATTGAATTAGCGACTGAAAAAGGTTTTACAGTTGATGAAAATGGTTTTAATGAAGAATTAAAAAAGCATCAAGACCTTTCCCGCACGGCTTCAGCTGGAAAATTCAAGGGCGGTTTGGCTGATTCAAGCGAAGAAACAAAAAAACTTCATACCGCAGCTCATCTATTGCTGGCAGCTTTGCGAAAAGTTTTGGGTCCAGACGTGGTGCAGAAGGGAAGTAATATTACCGCTGAACGTTTGCGGTTTGATTTTTCCCAGAAAGAAAAAATGACGCCGGAACAGATTGCCAAAACCGAGAAATTAGTGAATGAAGCTATTACTGCTGATTTGCCTGTCCGCTGTGAAGAAATGCCTTTAGCCGAAGCAAAAGAAAAAGGGGCGATGGGAGTCTTTGAATCAAAGTACGGAGAGAAGGTAAAAGTTTACAAAGTGGGCGAGGAAAAGCCATTTTCCTATGAAATTTGCGGGGGTCCGCACGTAGATCATACAGGTGAACTGGGCCATTTTAAAATAGCGAAAGAAGAGAGCTCTAGCTCAGGGGTGAGGAGAATAAAGGCGATTTTGGAATAATTTACGATTTGCGATTGACGATTACCGATTTACGATTTAGCTATATCAAAAATCTAAATAAATATGAATTCTGACGACCTTAAGAATAGAACAAAAAAATTTGCTTTAAGAATTATTAAACTAGTTAGCTCTCTTCCAAATAATATCGCTGGCAGAACAATAGGCGGCCAAATATTTCGATCAGGGACTTCTGTCGCCGCCAATTATAGAGCTGCGTGTAGAGCGCGTTCAAAAGCTGAATTTATCTCTAAATTGGGGATTGTTGAAGAGGAAACTGATGAAACAATATTATGGCTTGAAATTATTATTGAAAGTGGGTTAATTGGGAAAGATATGATTTCTTCTTTGTTAAAAGAGGCAAATGAAATATGTGCAATAGTTGTGAAATCAAAAAAGACAGCTAAAGGCTGATAACAATGGAAAAATTGGAAATCTTAAATCGGAAATCGTCAATGATTTTAGCCCTCTTGACAATTATTAAACTTGCCTATATAATTATCTTACGATATAAATGTTAAAAAATATAAGCAAATAACCTAAAATAACTTACCAAGAATTTTGGTAGAGTTTTTTAATCTTTACCAAATTTTTTTGTGTTAATGGTAGAAAATAATAATCAAAATCAAAACGGAGAAGAAACTTCCAAAATCGCCCCCAAGGCGATAAATTCAAAGGATTTTATAGAATTGGAAGGGGAAGTGGTTGAATTAATGCCAGATGCGACTTTCAAAGTTCTTCTGGAAAATGGCCACGAAATTTTTGCTTATTTAGCTGGCAGAATGAGAATGAACAAAATCAGGCTCTTGCCAGGGGATAGAGTAAAATTGCAGATCAGCCCTTATGATTTAACTAAGGGCAGAGTGGTCTACAGACTATAATTCATTCAGGTAATTTTGGTAAGAAGCGGTAAACTTCGCTTCTTGTTTAAAGTTTTTATAAATATGAAAGTTAGAGCCAGCGCAAAAAAAATTTGTAAGGATTGTAAAGTAGTTCGCCGTAAAGGACGAGTCAGAGTGATATGCAAAAATCCTAAGCACAAACAAAGACAAGGATAAATTAGCTATTAATATTTAACAGTTAACTATTAACTTTTTTAAGGTATGGCAGTAAGAATAGCCGGAGTTACAATTCCAAATGAAAAAAGAGTAGAGGTTTCCTTAACCTATATTTTTGGCATTGGCCTCGTTGCTTCTCAGAAAATATTAAAACAAGCCAATGTTGATGCCAACAAAAGAGTAAAAGACTTGAATGAAGAAGAAGTTAATAAATTGAGAGTTATTATAGAAAAAGAACATCGGGTAGAAGGTGATTTGCGAAGAGATGTTGCCAGCAATATAAAACGTTTAAAAGAAATATCCTCTTATCGAGGCAGCCGGCATTCCAAGGGCTTGCCGACCAGAGGCCAAAGAACAAAAACCAACAATAGAACCGTGAGAGGAAACGTTAAAAAGACTGCCGGTTCCGGAAGAAAGATGGCCGCGCAGAAAACTTAGTAATTAACAGTTAACAATATTTTTCATATTATGAGTGATGATAAAATAAACAAAACTGAAGAAAAGCAGGAAAAAGTGGAGAAAAAATCCACTGATGTTAAAGCAGAAAAAGAAACTGCTAAGATTGAAATTGCGGAAAAAGAAGAGAAAAATTCTTTATTTAGCGGAGAGACAGAAGAGTTGCCGGAAGAAATAAAGAAAAAATTAGCTCAAAAGAAAGAAGAGAAATCAAAAAGAAAAGTGAAAAGAAAGAAAAAGGCTCCAAGAATTGTGAAGGTTGGCAACGCTTATGTTAAAGCTACTTATAATAATACTATCGTCACTTTAACAGATATAAGCGGCAATGTTATTTCTTGGGCTAGCGCCGGCATGGCTGGTTTCAAAGGAGCGAAAAAATCGACTCCTTACGCAGCGCAGATTATAACCAAAATCGCCGTTACGGTTGCCAAGGAAGATTTTGGCTTGGAAGAAGTGAGCGTTTTTGTTAAAGGCGTGGGCACTGGCAGAGAATCAGCGGTTAGAGCTTTGAATGCCAATGGTTTGGAAATTAATTCTATTAAAGATATAACTCCGGTTCCTCATAATGGCTGCCGGGCGAAAAAACCGAGAAGAGTATAAACAACAATTAACTTTTAACAATTGACAATTGACAATTAATTCGTAATTGAAAATTGATAATTGATAATTGAATCAAATATGGCAAGAAATTTAGACGCAAAATGCAAACAATGCAGAAGAATAGGAGAGAAATTATTTTTGAAAGGTGAACGTTGTTATTCGCCGAGTTGCGCTATGGTGAAGAGAAATTATCCGCCTGGATTCCACGGACAAAAAGGTAAAAAGAGACAGAGCGATTACGGCATGCAGTTAGCGGAAAAACAAAAAGCCAAAAAGCAATATGGATTGATGGAAAAACAATTTGTTTTGACTTTTGAAAAGGCGAAGAAAAAAACCGGAGATGCCGGAGAAAATTTATTGAAACTTTTGGAAACCAGACTTGATAATACAGTTTATCGGCTTGGTTTTGCTTCTTCCCGCACACAGGCCAGACAGTTTGTCGGCCACGGCCATTTTGAAGTTAATGGAAAGAAGGTTGATATTCCTTCTTATGAAATGAAAGAAGGCGATGTTATTAAAGTAAAAGAAAAAAGCAAGAAATATAAATTTTTCAAAGAATTACCGGAGAAATTATTAACTCCCGGCAATGTAAATTTGCCCAGCTGGTTAAATCTGAACGCTAAAGAATTATCTGCTAAAGTTTTGCACCAGCCCGGTTTGAAAGATATAAATACTAATATCAACGTTCATATTATCGTTGAATATTATTCAAAGTAAATTTAACCAATTAATTAATATCTTGTCCGTTCTGTCGCAAGACAAACAAGCGACGGACAGGTCATAATTAAAAAATATGCAAAGCATCGCTTTACCTCAAAAAATAGAGTTTAAAGAGGGAGAAAAGCCCAATCAAGGCATAATTACTATTGAACCATGCTATTCTGGCTATGGTATGACTTTGGGCAATTCCTTAAGACGAGTTTTGCTTTCTTCTTTGCCGGGAGCAGCTGTAATCGGCGTAAAGATAAAAGGAGCTGACCATGAATTTATGGCCCTGCCCCATGTCAAAGAAGACGTTTTGGAAATTATATTAAATTTGAAAAAGTTAA
>Ga0265297_10006919_pt1 | contig 16065 bp, 14 predicted proteins | sample Munlanlwell13791_FD_192502 | JGI IMG/M metagenome (GOLD analysis project Ga0265297, IMG submission 192502) | Leachate microbial communities from a municipal landfill in Southern Ontario, Canada - Leachate well 137-91 | ecosystem: Engineered > Solid waste > Landfill > Unclassified | place... | reverse complement strand
AGCCGGAAACCGGCAAGGCTGTTTACAGTTTTACCGGTAACAAGCAATTATCTTTTTCTTCCAGTCTTGCTAAAACAAAGAAAAACAAAAAATGAAACAACGTCGTTTTCTACTTTGGTTAGTCTTAGGACTGATTTTAATATCAGTCTATGTTGATGTCCCTAGCAAAATTCATCTGAAATTTGATTTTTCTTTCGGGAAACCTCAATTATCTTGGTTAAAAGTTGATCAAGAAATTAACCGTCCTGGTTTTACTTGGAACTTGGGCAAATATCGTTTCCAAAGAGATTTGGAAATCAAAAAAGGCATTGATTTGGCTGGCGGCACTCATTTGGTTTTCCAGGCAGAAATGGGAGCTATTCCTGAAGCCGATCGTCCTTCAGCAGTTGAAGCCGCCCGTGATAATATTGAAAAAAGAATTAATCTTTTTGGTGTGGCCGAGCCGTTAATTCAAACTTCTAAAAACGGCGACCAGTATCGGTTAATTGTAGAGATTCCTGGCTTAAAAGATATCAACGAAGCGATTGATTTAATTGGCCAGACAGCTCAGTTGGAATTTAAGGAATTGGCGCCTGAAGCCTCACAGGCTAGTTCCCTGGCTGATTTTCTTCCCACCGGTTTGACCGGTAAAGACCTGGCTAAATCAGAAGTTAAATTTGACCCTAATACCGGGCAACCGGTGGTGGGTTTAAAATTTTCTGCCGACGGTTCACAAAAATTTGCCGAAATAACCGGCCGTAATGTGAATAAGCCGGTGGCTATTTTCTTAGATGAATTTCCGGTAACGGCTCCCAGAGTTCAGGAAAAGATTACGACCGGAGACGCCATTATCAGTGGTGAATTTACTTTGGATGAGGCCAAAAAACTTTCCATCCAGCTTAATGCCGGCGCCCTGCCGGTGCCAATTAAAATCATTGAACAAAAGAATGTTGGGGCGACTCTCGGAGAAGAATCAATACAAAAAAGCACCCAGGCAGGATTGATCGGTTTATTAATGGTGGTTATTTTTATGGCCGCTTATTACGGCCGTTTAGGCTTACTGGCCGATGCGGCTTTGGTGGTCTATGGTTTGTTGACCTTGGCTTTGTATAAATTAATTCCGGTAACCCTCACTTTGCCCGGCATCGCCGGTTTCATTCTTTCCATCGGGATGGCTGTTGACGCCAATATTTTGATTTTCGAAAGAATGAAAGAAGAAATGAGAGTCGGCAAAAGCCGTATTGCCGCCATGGAGTTGGGTTTCGGGCGAGCTTGGGATTCTATCCGTGATGCCAATGTCTGCACTTTAATTACCTGTTTTATTCTTTTTAATCCTTTTTCCTGGTCCTTTTTAAACACTTCCGGCATGGTTCGCGGTTTTGCTCTGACTTTGGGGCTTGGTGTGGCCTTAAGCCTTTTTACCGGCATTGTGGTGACCAGAACTTTAATCAGGACTTTTTATCGAAAGGAGAAAATTAAATCATGATTCGCTGGATGCGCTTTTCCTGGCTCTATTTCCTTTTATCGGCCATAGTTATTGTTCCCGGTCTGGTTTCACTTTTAATGTTTGGTCTTCGTCCTTCAATTGATTTTACTGGCGGCAGTTTGTTAGAATATCGGTTCGGTCAGGAAATAACTTCAAACCAGATTAACGATTTTTTAAAGGAAAAAGGTTTTGATGTTTATTCAATTCAAAATTCCGGTGACAAGACCTATCTTTTAAGATTGCCGGCTTTGGAAAAAGAAAAAGTAGTGGAGATTAAGAATCTGCTAACGGAAAAAACCGGCAGCGAACCTCAGGAAATTCGTTTTGAAGTTGTCGGCCCGACTTTAGGACGGGAGCTTTTGATCAAAACCATTGTGGCCATTATTTTAGGGGCTCTTTTCATTCTAAGTTATGTAGCCTGGCGTTTTAAAAACGCTAAATTTGGTGTTTGTGCCATCTTGGCGATGTTTCATGATAGTTTAGTAATGCTTGGTTCTTTTTCTCTTTTGGGTCATTTTTTTGGAGTGGAAGTGGATACTTTATTTGTTACGGCTCTTTTGACGATCTTGTCTTTCTCGGTTCATGACACCGTGGTTGTTTATGATCGTGTTAGAGAATCCCAAAAAGTTTTTCCCAAAACTCCGTTTGAAGCTCTGTTGGACAAGGCGGTGACCGAAACTCTTTCCCGTTCATTAAATAACTCGCTGACAATTATTTTTATGCTTTTGGCCTTGCTTTTATTAGGGGGAGTAACCGTTAAATGGTTTGTGGCCGCTTTGTTGATCGGCACCGTTTCAGGGACTTATTCTTCAACGTTTAACGCAGTTCCGCTGTTACTGGTTTGGGATAAACTTTCTCAAAAACGGAAAAACCGCCGAAAAATTTGACATCGTGTGAAAAATTTTCTAAAATAAAGTCGATGAAAAAATTATCCCTCTTTTTTCTGTTGCTTCTTATCCCTTTTTTCTTTTTTAAAGAACAAGTTTTGGCCACTGAACAGGCTTCTGATTCAGCCCAGAATAAAATTGTTGAAGTTAAGAAAGGCGAGATTATCAACCAAGATTTTTTCGCCCAAGGGAGTGAGATTAAAATTGACGGGACAATCAACGGCGATGTCTATGCCGCCGGAGGCAATATCAGTCTTAACGGAAAGATTGACGGTGATCTGATTGCGGTTTCAGGCAATATTTTTCTTAATGGTGAAGTAACACAAGACGTGAGAATAGCCGGTCAGATAATCTCAATTAAAGGGAAAATCGGTCGTAATTTGACAGTCTTTGGTAACCAGGTGACGATTGAAGAGGGGGCGGTCATCGGCGGTAGCCTTTTAGGCTTTGGCAGCATAATCAGGGATAACGGGAGTGTCGGCCGCGATGCGCGAATTTATGGTAATCAGGTTTCCGTTAACGGTCAGATTGGCCGTGATTTCAAAGGCTCTTTTGGTAATTTAACTTTGGCTGAAAAGGCCAAAATTTTGGGGAATTTGGATTATCAAAGTTCCAAGGAAGCGGAAATTTTAGCAGGGGCGACTGTTGTGGGCCAAACCAATTATCAGCAACTGGCAACTGATTCCTGGCGATGGTCTGATCATCTGTCAAAGAAAGCCATGCCTCTCTTCTTCGGCTTGGCCGGGATAGCTTTATGGTTTAAAATCATGGCTTTTTTGCTGGCTTTGGGTTTTGGCTTGCTTTTCTTTTATTTCTTCCCCAGGAGGGTGGAAAGTATGGCCAAAATCATTGGACAGCGTCCCTGGGCCTGTTTAGGCTGGGGAGTCTTAGCGCCATTTATTTTTGTCTTCGCCATCATCTTTTTGGCTTTGACTTTAATCGGCATTCCTCTTATTTTTGTTCTTTTACCGCTTTTTGGTTTGTTGCTTTATTTTGCCAAACTTTTTACGGCCTTTTTCTTAGGCCGAAAAATCTTAGGTGGGAAAAAGGCCTGGGGTTGGGCTTTATTGGTTGGTTTGTTAATCTATTATCTTTTAGGCTTGGTCTTGTTTCTTAATGGTCTGGTCGGTTTTGTTTTTACTGCCCTGGGTTTGGGTGCTTTTATTCTTGACCAGAAAAATTTAAGAAAAACAGCCAGATTAGCGCTAAAGACTTCGAAGAATAAATAATTTATTTAAGTAACTTGGCGATCTCTTTTAATCTTTTAAGAAGCACCTCTTTTTCGTTTTTGATTTTTTTCTCCACAACTTCTTCAAATAATTGATTTAAAAACCTGCCGATCAGCGGGCCGGGGTTAATTTTTAATTCTTTCATAATATCGTTGCCGCTGATTTTTAAATCAGTGATTAAAAACGGCTGCTTTTGTACCTCGATTAGTTTTTTCTTAAACAACTCCATTCGCCAGGAAGTTTCCCGAGCGCCACCGCCCAACCGGTCAGCTGTCCTTAAAACAAGCATATCTTCAAGATTTTGTTTTCCCACGTTTTTGATAAAACGGCGAATAGCTTTTTCGGTCTGCTTTTCGTCAACCGAGAATTGATGCCAGCGGACCAAAATAACTAATTTTTCCTCTTCTTTTTTGGAGAGCTTTAATCTTTGGGCGATATTGCGGGTGATGGAAGCCCCCAAAAGTTCATGATTGTAAAAAGTAATCACTCCGTCTTTTTGCTTACGGGCCACAATTGGTTTGCCGACATCATGAAGAAGAATGGCTAAATTAACAATCGGATCTTTTGATTTTGAATTCTTCAATGATTCCAGTGAGTGATTGCCGACATCCAAAGTATGATGACGTTCTGGACTTTTTTGGTCAACACCGAAACCCTTTTCCACTTCCGGCAGGATTTTTTCCGCCAGGCCGGTATTTCTTAACAGTAAATAACCGTCTTTGGCAAAAGGACATGAGAGAAGCTTTAAAAGTTCATCTCGCACTCTCTCTGCAGAAATTTTGTCTAAAAGATCAACATTTTTTTTGATTGCCTCGAAAGTTTTATCCTCGATATTAAAACCTAATTGAGTGGCGATCCTCACCGCCCGCATCATCCGCAGAGCGTCTTCTTGAAATCTTTCTTCAGGGTTGCCAACGGCCTTTAATAATTTGTCTTGAAGATCTTTTTGACCGCCATGGGGATCAATCAGTTTAAAAGAACCATCTGACGTTGGACAAAGAGCCATAGCGTTGATGGTAAAGTCACGACGGATTAAATCATCTTCAAGGGTTTTGCCCCAAGTCACCTTATCCGGATGGCGAGCGTCGGAGTAACCCATTTCTTTGCGAAAAGTCGTGATTTCGTAAACGGGGATTTTTTCTTTGGGTTTTTTCTTTTTTTCATCTTCAGGGTTGACTACCCCGACTGTCCCAAATTGGTTATCATAAAACCCGTCGGGGAAAAGGCCCAAGATGACCTTAGGGATAGCATTAGTGGTAAAATCCCAATCATGGACTTCTTTATCGGTTAACAGGTCACGGACGGCCCCACCGACGATATAAATTTCATGACCGACTTTTAAAAACTGATCAAGAATCTTGGTGACGAAGGTTGGTAAACTAATCTTCATGTTTTTGATTTTACCATTTATGTAAGCTGATAAGCGTAGTATAATTTTAACACAATGAAATGGCAAATCATTAATCAGAAAAATATTTCAGAAACAGAAGAAATTATTAAAATTCTGTTGGCCAATCGTGGCTTGAAAAACAAAAAAGAAATTGAAGACTTCTTAAAGCCAAAAGAGCCGCAAGATTTAACCGCTGCTCAAGTTGGGATATCGCCGGTCCAATTAAAAAAAGCCATTTTAAGAATAAAGCAAGCTATTAAAAAGAAAGAAAAAATTATTGTTTACGGCGATTTCGACACCGATGGAGTCTGCGGGACAGCCATTTTATGGGAGGCTTTGCATCATTTTGGCGCTAATGTTTTGCCTTTTATCCCCAAGAGAGATGAAGGCTATGGATTAAAGGCGGAGCGTTTAGAGAAAATGGCCAAAGACGGCATTGGTTTGATTATCACTGTTGACCAAGGGATTGTGGCTTATACACAAGCGCAAAAAGCCAAAAAATTGGGGATTGATCTGATTATCACTGATCATCATACCTTGGGGGAGAAAAAACCCCAGGCCTTAGCGATTGTTTATACGAAAGAATTGGCTGGTTGTGGTGTTGCCTGGTTTTTATCGAGGGAGCTTTATTCAAGTTTAGAAGAAAAGAAGAATGCTCCTGGTTTGGATTTGGTGGCGATTGGCACAATCACTGATTTGGTTCCGCTCATAGGGCCGAATCGCTCCTTGGTCAAATACGGCCTTTCGTTTTTAAGCAAAACCCAAAGACCTGGGTTGCGGGCTCTTTTTGACTTTGCCGGTTTATCACAAAAAGAACTGGGGGTCTTTGAATCGAGTTATATCATCGGCCCGAGAATTAATGCTGCCGGTCGGATGGATGATCCGATGGAATCCCTGCGTTTGATTTGTACGACCGATGAATCACGGGCGATTTCTTTAGCCCAAAAAATTGATCAAAGGAATCGGGAAAGACAGATTTTAACTCAGCAAATGATGGTTCATGCCAGAGAATTGTTATTAAAAGAAGATAAAAAAAACTCTTTAATTTTCATTTCCCATGAATCATATCAGGAAGGGGTAATCGGTTTGGTGGCCGGCAAGTTGACGGAGGAATTTTATCTTCCATCCGTGGTGGTTGCCCAGGGTAAAGAGATTTCCAGAGCTTCAGCTCGTTCCATTAATGAATTTAATATCATTGAGGCCATTCGTGAATGTCAAAAGATTTTAAAATCTCACGGTGGTCATCCCAGGGCCGCCGGCTTTACCATTGAAACAGAAAAAATCACGATGATGAAAGAAAAACTTTTAAAGATTGCCGGAACGAAACTGAAAAATCAGGATTTAAGCCCGACTTTAAAAATCGATTTAAAAATTGATCTGGATCTTTTGACCCCAGCTTTTTTCCAGGAATTAAAAAAGCTGGAGCCTTTTGGCGAGGGGAATCCGCAGCCGGTTTTTTTAAGCAGCAACGTTAAAGTTATCCACGCCCAAACTGTCGGTTCGGAAAAACAACACCTTAAACTTCGTCTGGGTTCACTGATAGACAGTTCTTTTACTATTGAAGCGATTGGTTTTGGTCTGGGCAGTTCCTTTTCTCAACTTTCGCCGGAACAAAAAATCGAGATTGTTTATAACTTAACAGTCAATGAATGGAATGGTCACCAAGGGTTACAATTAAAAATAAAAGATCTTAAAGGAGAAAATTCTGATGGAAAAAAAGTTTAAAGAGCTTTTGGCTAAAATCAAAGCTTATCATCATCAGGCCGATTTAACTTTGATAAATAAAGCTTTTGATTTTGCTTCAATAGCCCATCAAGATCAGAAAAGACTTTCCGGCGAAGATTTTATCTCCCATCCTTTAGCGGTTGCTTCTATTTTGGCTGATTGGCGTTTGGATAACGGGTCAATTGTGGCGGGGCTTCTTCATGATGTGGTTGAGGATGGACAGATAAGTATGGAAAAATTGGAAAAAGAATTTGGTAAAGACATCGCTCAATTGGTGAACGGGGTGACTAAAATCGGCGAGATTAAGCTGCGGGGGGCCTCAGAGGACAATTTTGTGGAAAATCTAAGAAAGATGATTGTGGTGATGGCTCATGATTTGCGGGTTGTCCTGATTAAATTGGCCGATCGTTATCATAACCTTCAAAGCCTTTATGTTTTTCCCGAAAACAAACAAAAAAGAATTGCCCAGGAAACCCTGGAGGTTTATGCACCGTTGGCCGAAAGATTGGGGATGGGGGAAATCAAAGGTCGGTTGGAAGATTTAGCTTTTCCTTATGCCTCGCCTCAAAATTATCAATGGGTTAAAGAATATGCCTGGCCTTATTACCAGCAGACGGAAGATTATATTCAAAGTTTGAAAAAAGAGGTTTTGAAAGACTTGTCCAAAAAAGGGATTCAGGCGGAGATCAAAGGCCGGGCCAAACATCTTTACAGTTTATTTAAAAAGTTATCCCGGCCGGAATACGAAAAGGATATCACCAAGGTTCATGATTTGATGGCTCTTCGCATTTTGGTCAAAACCGTTGGCGAGTGTTACATGGCTTTGGGTTTGGTTCATCATCTTTATAAGCCAGTTCCTTCGGTTGGCATCCGTGATTTTATTGCTCAGCCCAAGCCCAACGGCTATCAGTCAATCCATACCAGTGTTTTTGCCCAGGGCCGAATTGTCGAAATTCAAATCAGAACCAAAAGAATGCACGAATTGGCGGAAAACGGAGTGGCGGCTCACTGGCATTATAGTGAAGAAAAAACTAAAGGCGCTAAAGACAATCAAATATCAGCCGGCTTTTTTGCCCCGTCCGAAAAAATGGGTTGGGTTAAAGAAATGGTTTCTTGGCAGAAAGAATTGGTTGATTCCAAGGAATTCTTAAACTCTTTGAAGTTTGATGCCTTGCGCCACCGAATTTTTGTTTTTTCTCCTAGGGGTGATGTTTTTGATCTGCCGGCGGAAGCCACTCCGGTTGATTTTGCTTATGCCGTTCATTCAGGTTTGGGTGATCAATGCTGCGGCGCAAAAGTTGACGGGAAAATGGTTCCTCTAAATTTTAAATTAAAAAGCGGGCAAATTGTGGAAATTATGATTGATAAAAATAAAAAAGCCCCATCTTCCGATTGGCTGTCTTTCGTCATGACTCATGGGGCGAAAAGCAAGATTGCAAAAGCAGCTCGTAATCGTTAAAATTAGGAAGAATAAATATTAAAACTAATGGAAGAAAGAACTCTAATTAACCAAACTCCTCAAAAAATAGGCAAAAAAGTTAGACTTTGCGGTTGGGTTAACACCCGTCGTGATCATGGCAAAATGGTTTTTATTGATTTGCGTGATCGTTCCGGATTAGTCCAGATTGTCGGCGACGAAAAACTGGGTAATTTACGTCCAGAGGATGCGATTGAAATAGTTGGCCTGGTTAAAGAACGACCAGGCAATATGGTTAATGAAAAAATTGCCACCGGCAAAGTGGAAATTGAAGCTGAGACAGTCAAAATTTTGGCAAAATCAGCTGAACTGCCTTTTGACGTGGGAAACGAATTAAAAGTCCAGTTGCCGACACTTTTGGATTTTCGTCCTTTAACTCTTCGTCATCCAACTCAAAAAGCCGTTTTCGATGTCCAGGAGAAAATTGCTCAATCTTTTCGTGATTATTTAACTAAAGACGGTTTTAAGGAGATTTTTTGTCCAACCATTACGGCGACAGCCACGGAAGGCGGAGCTGAACTTTTTAAGATTGGTTATTTTGATCATCAAGCTTTTTTGGCGCAAAGCCCTCAATTTTACAAACAGATTGCGGTTGGTGCTTTTGAGAGAGTTTTTACTCTTGCTCATGCTTATCGGGCTGAACCGAGTATTACGACAAGACACTTAACGGAATATGTCGGGCTGGATGTTGAGATGGGTTTTATTGACAGCTGGAAAGAGGTTTATCGGGTTGCCGATAATTTACTGAAATTCATTTTTGCCGAACTCAAAAAGGTCAAGCCAGAAGTTGATTCTTTAAGAGGTGAAGGAAAGGGAATGATTATCCCCGAAACGGTCAAAGAGACGCCGGTTTTAAAACTGCGCGAAGCCCAAGAAATTATTTTCAAAAGGGTAGGAAGAGACAACCGCCAGGAACCGGACTTACAGCCTGCTGATGAAGAAGAAATCTGTAAATGGGCCAAGGAAGAGAAAAAATCAGATTTGGTAATCATTACTCATTATCCGACAAAAAAAAGACCGATGTACTCTTTCCCTGATCCTCAAGATCCGGATTACACTTATAGCTTTGATATTTTAGGGATGGGGGTTGAATGGGTCACCGGCGGCCAGCGGATTAATGATTATCAACAACTTTACGATAGCATCAAAAACCGTGACTATAATCCGGAAAATTTCAGTTTTTACTTGCAGGCCTTTAAATATGGGATGCCCCCTGAGGGTGGATTTTGTTTGGGTTTAGAAAGAATTACCCAGCATGTTTTAGGATTGGAAAATGTTCGGCAGGCTTCATTATTCCCGCGGGATTTAAGCAGGGTTGATGTCAGACTTACTGAAGCTAAAAATGCCCCTGCAAAGAAAAAATAATCAATCGACAGCTTTAAAAATCAAAAGGACCTTTCTTTTTGTTTTTTGTTTGTCTTTCTTTTTTATTCCCAGCCAAAATTGGTATGCCGTGGTTCAGGCTAATTTTTTACCCTCTTTGATTCAGGAGGTAAACATGAACTTGCCCAAAGCGGCTAATTATCCAGTTAATTTAGGAAAAGAACCATTACCGACTTTAACGGCCAGAGCTTTTGTTGTTGTTGACCGGGATTCTTTTTCTTTAATGATTGGTCGCAATGAAAATTTAAGGGTTTTGCCGGCTTCGACAGTTAAAGTGATGACGGCCTTGGTGGCTTTAGATCATTATCGTTTGGATGAAATTCTAACTGTCGGTGAGCTTGAAGATAATGGACAGGATATTAAGTTATTGCCCGGAGAGAAGATAACGTTTAAAAATCTGCTTTACGGTTTGTTGGTGGCTTCCGGTAATGATGTGGCCATGGTTTTGGCTCAAAATTATCCAGGGGGGGCAACGGCTTTTGTCAAAGCGATGAACAAGAAAGCCGAAGACTTAAATTTGGTTCATACTTATTTTGCTAACCCGACGGGTTTGGACAGTGACCCTGAAGGTAATCTTTTCACCGATCTTTCTTACACCAGCGCTTTGGATTTAGCCCGTTTGGCGGCAACGGCTTTGAAAAATGATTTTCTTTTGGAAATTTTTTCGACCCGTTCGATAACTATCACCGACGTGGAGGGGAAAATTAGCCACAAGCTGGATAATATTAATGAACTTCTAAATTATTTTCCCGGTATGAAAGGGGTTAAAACCGGCTTTACCCAAGAAGCCGGTGAATGTTTGGTCGGCTATACCGAACAGGAGAATCGGGGGATTATTACGGTAATTTTAGGAAGCGGTGATCGTTTTGGAGAAACAGTCAAACTGACCAATTGGGTTTTTGAAAATTTCCGCTGGACAAATCTTATTCCATCCATTTAGAATCAACAGCCGGGACAAAACCGATAAAGTTAAAATCACCTTCAAAAACATAAATCGGCTGAAGAAAATTTTGGGGTTGATCAGCATCATAATAGGCCAGGTAAACTTTTCTGATGGTAACTTCGCTTTTTCCGCCTTCCCCTAGATTGGCAATGTAACCTTGGCCGCTTTGAAGTTCCTGCCAGGCAGACTGGGTGTTTTTTAAAGGATAAGTTGCAAAGATTTCTCTTTCCAGCGGATAATAATTGTAATTAACTTCAATAATTCTTTTACCTAAAGTTTTAACGCCGGAAAAGAGGAAAGAAACCAAAGAATTTTTAGGATTGGGGGGGAGAATTTTTAAACCATCAAGATCAGCTCGGAAAAGATTGGTGCGGATAAATTCCGCTTCCGAAAAAGAGGGGACAGGGATCAAATCAGGAGGAGAATATTTAAGGTAAACAAAATCAGCGCTGCCGGTAGCCAAGTCAGCTGAAAGTAAGCCCTGGCCGCTTAAGAAATTTTTAGCTTCCTGGGCCGCCTGTTGGTTAGTGGGTAAGTCTTTACTGTCGATGACTTCCTGATCATTTTCGTAAGCAAATTTGAGACGGAAATTACCATTGTTGATATTAATGTCTAAAGTGGTTGGCGGTGTTTTGTCATCCGTCCAGCGATAAGTTTTTTCGTTGATTTGTTGCGGTTCACTGACAAAACCTAGTTTTTTGGCTTGCTGGGCGGCTCTTTCCAGTCCCAAAAGATTCGGACCTTCTTTGGAGATGAAAAAGACTTTGCTGACCGTCGCTAATTGAGGTAAACCTCCTTGGATCATTTCCAGGCGGAAAGTTAATTTAAGGTCAGTTTGTTTTTCAGGGAACTTAATTGACGGCAATTTGCCGAAACTGACGGTCGGTGGTGGTGGCGGTGGCGGGTTAAGCTTCCGCCAAACAGTGCCCACGATCTGAAAGGTAAATCTTAAAAGAATAATCGCGACTAAAGAAATCGCGCCGATTTTTAGAAAACGTCTTGTCCAGTAAGCAGCTTGAGTTAAATTAACCATGGCAGGCTTCTTTGAGTATAACATCTTTATAAATGATGTTTCTACAGCTTTGATATGTTAAAATCAAAGCTAATGGATAAAGAAGTCAGAACTAGATTTGCCCCGAGCCCAACTGGTCTCCTTCATGTTGGTGGAGTTTATACCGCGTTGTTTAGCTATTCTTTTGCAAAAAAAAATAAGGGGAAATTTGTTCTAAGGATTGAAGATACCGATATTAAACGTCATGTTTCCGAAGCAGAACAGGTAATTTACAATGGATTTCGGTGGCTTGGCTTGAATTACGATGAAGGTCCAAATATCAATGGAGCATTTGGACCTTATCGTCAGTCAGAGAGATTAAAAAAATATCATGAATATGCTCAAAAGTTGATCGAAAAAGATTTAGCTTATGAAAAAGAGGGAGCAGTTTGGTTTAAAGTTCCTGAAGGTCAAACTTCATGGAATGATTTAATCAGAGAAAAAATTGAGTTCGATAATTCACAGATTAAAGATTTCGTCATTCTAAAATCTGATAAATATCCTTCTTTTAATTTTGCTGTTACAATCGATGATTGGTTAATGAAAATTTCTCACGTCATTCGGGCAGAGGATCATATTTCCAATACCCCTCGACAAATTATGCTCTATCAGGCCTTGAATGCAGAAATTCCAGAATTTGCCCATCTGCCTTTATTAAGAAATAAAGATCATTCTAAGATTTCTAAGAGAAAAGACCCTGTTGCTATATCATGGTATCAGCAACAGGGTTATTTGCCTGAAGCTTTGGTTAATTTTCTCTGTTTATTGGGTTGGTCTCATCCGGAAGGTAAAGATGTTTTTCCTATAGAGGAATTTATCAAAAATTTTTCTTTTGATCGTATTTCTAAGTCTGCGCCTGTTTTTGATTTGAAAAAGCTTGATTGGCTAAACGGTGTTTATATTCGGCGAAAAACAGACGAGGAATTAAAAAAATTATTGAAACCTTTTTTAGATAAAGGCATTTCTGGAGATTTAGTCGAGAGAACTCTTCCTTTAGTGAAAGAGAGAATGGCGAAGCTTTCGGAGTTTAACGATTTAATTGATTTTTTTGTTGAAGAACCAAAAATTGAGATAAAACTAATTTTAGAAAAAGGTGGTAAAGACAAAGATCTGATAAAAAAACAATTTGAAGGAATTTTAGATAAATTAAAAGAAGTGGAATGGGGGAATATTAATTTAGAAGATTTATTCAGGAGTTTTGTTCAAGAGAAAGACTATCATTTGGGGAAATTTTTTATGGCCACAAGAATCGCTTTAACCGGTAAGATCGCCACTCCGCCACTCTTTGAAACAATGGAAGTTTTAGGTAAGGAAAAAACCTTGGAAAGAATTAGAAAAGCCATAGCGCTTCTTTCATGAAGAAATATTTTTGGTTAATCTTCTCTCTTTTTTTTATATCCCGTTTTTTCTTTTTAGCCAATTATCCTCATTTTTATGATTCTCCGGAGTATCTGCGAGAATCACTCTCTTCAAGTTTCTTTAATTCCTTGTCTTCTTCTCATGAAGTTATTCATCCGGTTTGGCTTTTTTTAACACAAATTTTTCAAAGAATAACCATTCAGCCAACAAGTTGGGAGTTGAGTTTGATTTCCGCAATTTTTGGTTTAATTGGTATGACAGCATTCTATTTTTTGATTAAAAGAATTTTTAACGAGAAGGTTGCTGCTTTTGCCTCAATTCCTTTAATTTTCTTTCCCCACTTATGGTTGATTCAAACCAACATTCTACATGAATCACTAGACTTTGGTTTGTTTCTATTGGGTTTGTTATCTTTCGATTTTTTTTTAGAAAAAAGAAAATTCTATTGGTGGGTTTTAGTCGTTCTGTTTTTAACTTTAGCTGTTTTGGATTTTGTCGGTATTCTTTTTTGGTCAATTGCCTTTTTAAGTTTGGCTGTTTTAAGATCCAAGAAAAATGATTGGGGGAAAAATATTGCTTGGGGTTTTTTAACAATTTTTCTGAGCTTGATTTTTTCCCTTGCTATTCTTTTCTTTCTTTTGTTGTTAACTAAAACGATTGATCCAATTGCCAGATTAAAAGTTATTTTTTTGGGTTTTGGGGCCACCGGTGTTTTTTCCGGCTGGAGATTGATTGATATCTTGAGAATTTTAAGGAACAATCTTTATGTTTTATTTTATGGTTATTCCGCCGGCGCAATTTTAGGGTTGATTTCTACGAGTGTTTATCTTTTTAAAAAGAGAGAGTGGCCACTTCTTATCTTCTTATTCTCTTTTTTCATTCCTTTTCTAATAACCGGTAAGTTTTGGCATTTTGGGCCGTTCGGACGCTTGGCCGGTTTGATGGCCTACCCTTTGGCTTTATTTTTGGCTTTAATGCCTTGGCGAAAAATCTATTGGCTTTTGATAACGATTATATTTTTGACTTTTTGTCCGACATTTTGGGTTTATCAAAAAACACCGATTCCTCAAATACAAGCCGGCGTGATTGAAAAAATTAAGATTGGAGAAAAAAATCTTTTAGTCCTTTCGGATTATCAACGCCCCCAGCTTAATTATGAGAATGCCTTATACGTTAACAGTAATGAAGAGATTCATAAAATGGTTGTCGGAAAAATTACCGAAAATCTTTTGGCTGGGGAGCGGGTTTTTATTTCCCAGCAGGCGATTGATTCTCCTTATTGGCAATATGACGGTCAGCAAATTCATATTATTTCTAAAGGAGATAAGAACAAAGCTCAATTAAAGAAATTTTTAGAGGATAAAAAATTAACTTTGGTCGCTGAAGAAAAAAACTATCCCATTTTAACGATTTATCAGTTGAGTTTCCAAACCGAATAATTCAGTAAAGAAGCAAAGCTGACCCATAAAAGATAAGGGATAAGCAGAGCTCCGGCGGCTTTATTGATCTTCCAGAATTTAGTCAGTGTTAGCAAGATGAAAAACCATAAGATAATAATATCAATAAAAGCCCAGAAAGGTGTTTTCCAGTAGAAGAAACAAAATGACCAAGCCACGTTTAAGATTAATTGAATAAGAAAAAAAACAATGGCAATCCTAACCTTTTTTTTCTTAAAGCCTTTTAGCCAGATTAAAAATAGGGCAATTCCCATAAGGATAAAAAGAGTTGTCCAGGCAGGAGCAAAAAGCCAGTTGGGTGGATTAAAGGAAGGTTTGTTTAAATTTGCATACCAAGTAGGGATCGAAGGGGTGGTAAAGATTGAACCAAAAAATCCAGCACCCAAACAAAGCAACAGAGAAGACAAGAACTTAGCAACTTTTTTCATCCTTATTTAATCGCCAAAAGTTCAATTTCAAAAACCAAAGTTGAATTTGGCGGGATACTGCCCATATCTTGGTTGCCGTAACCTAATTCCGGCGGGATAGACAGTTTTCTTTTACCGCCAACTCTCATTCCCAGCAAACCTTCATCCCATCCCTGGATAACCTGCCCGACTCCGATTTGGGTTTCAAACGGTTGATTACGGTCATAAGAGCTGTCAAACTTTTGTCCATTAACCAATACCCCGGAATAATGGACGGTAATTGTATCACCGCTTTTGACTTCCGGCCCTTGGCCTGTTTTTAAATCTTCAATCTTAAGATTCTCTGATTTTTGAGGTGTTGTTGACGGTTGGGGGTTAGTTTGATTATTTTCCATGGTCTTATCTAAGGTTTTAACATAAGTCGAAGAATTTTTCAAAAGCCAATAACTGCCGCCAATCAAAAAAGCTAAAACAATAAAGGTAATAACAATTTTCTTAATCATTTTGGAAATAATGATTTAACATTTCTATTAAATACTTTTTGAATTTTAACTGATCGGCGATACTGTTTTCAACTTCCAAAGCAATCACATCACTAAAAAGAAATTTCGGTAAGGTTGTTAAATAATCAAAGTCTTTTAGACTGGTAATCGTGTGGAGATCCGCATTTTCTACCGGCGAATAGCCGTTTAAATGATTACAGCGGAAATAGCGGGAAAATTCTTTTCTTTTGAGAGTATAAGCAAATTCCCGGGTAAATTTAGCTTCAGCTTTTTTAAAATGAGACAGATCAACACAAAAACCGCCGATTTTTTGGACATCGACTTTTGGTGAGAGTCGGTTATCGGCATTTAATTCCAGAAAGAGAGAAGAGTAAAAACCTTGCCATTGTTCAAGGTAATTAAAATTGATTTCATGGATGGTCAAAAATTCTGAATGGTAATTTTTAACCAGAAATTCAATTTCATCTTTGCTCATATCGTGGCGCAAGTGGACCAAAGGAATCCTTTTAATTTTTGATTTCAAAAGACTTTGGTAAACTTTTTTTCTTTGTGAATAGGGAAGCTTTTCTAAAAATAAAGAAACCTCAGTAATCTTAAATTTTTCAACCTCTGCCAGCTGTTGCGGCCAATGAAAATCATCCTTACTGGTGATACCGACCAAAGTTCTTTGGTCAAAATCAAGACTTTTCATAATTAAATAATAACATAAGATCATCCAGTGGTCTGGATTTGATAATTGATTGACTTTAGGGTATAATACCTATAGTAATCTGGCACTTTTCTTCTACA